>ENA-OQIR01000413-OQIR01000413.1-human-gut-metagenome-genome-assembly--contig:-NODE-413-length-18897-cov-5.356420_pt1 | contig 18897 bp, 21 predicted proteins | sample MGYA00242580_ERZ504745 | MGnify/ENA primary metagenome ERZ504745 (study PRJEB26092, sample SAMD00036214) | human gut metagenome | host: Homo sapiens | study: EMG produced TPA metagenomics assembly of... | reverse complement strand
GTTCGATGTCTGCCCGGATGCGACACTGAAGTAAGTGTCCATCCTCGCAGTATCCGGTTCTCAAGGTGCACGCTTGCGGCTGATCCGGTCTCACCGGCCGCGCGGCAAGGAGATATATTGCCAGACCGGAGGGGGCCCCGGGGGCGGGAATCATGCACTCCATATTTTGTTCACAAATGAATAGAACCCTCAGTTGCTTCACTGAGGCCGTATTCGAAGCAGCAGCTTCTGATATTGGCGATGACCAGCTGGTTTATAGGTGTTAAGGCATCGGTCATCTCTGGTGCGCCACTTTACTCCAAAAGCATCAGCTATTTGTTTCCCGTCGGTAAAAGGCAGGTTTTGTTCGCCAAGCGTTCTTATATATAGAGAAGTTCGGTTCGAACCCGTACACCGGCAACAAAAAAGCGACCAACCGAAGTTGATCGCTTTCAATTCTATGCTGGAGCATCTAGAGGGTGTTTCCGAACTCATTTTCTCGCTGCCATTCATGCTTTCGAAGCATCGTTCGACCTCCGCAGCCTCATGTTTTGAGGATCTGCCGTGTTTATCACTGTTATTAATGAGTGTGTGGAAGTGATCCTCATACAGATACGTCGATCCGCCAGATAACTGAGAAGCATCTTTCTGCAGCCCTCGTTGTCTATCCTCACATCTCTCAGGTCTTCCGGAAATTCACAAGCAGTCTTAGGGTCAATTTGTTTCTGCTTTCAGAGACTTGTTTGAGAGTTTTTAAAGACAGTTCAAAACAATAAGTGAGACACCATAAAGCAGAGCAAGATGTGCCGGATAGAAAATGTAGAAGAAATATTTCAGCTTCAGCCCTCGCTTGCCATTATAAAGATTGATAAGCAGCAACGAAACGACCGCGGCGGCAACATCAGGATTTAATACATTAGCTGTAGCAAACTCAAATCCGCCGCCAACTATATGGCACGACGAAAGGAACACTGCGCATACTGCAGCAAAGAACATCTTGGCCTTGTTGTCGTGGAATAAATAGAACGCAGCCACAAGCAGAATGCCATACACACCGCCATCTAGTTTAGTGTATTCAGCTGCCAGTGCCGTCAAAACAATCAGAGCAATTTCTGCGATGTGCCTCTTCCATTTTGAAAGACTTTGTATCTTTTCCAGAATAATCAAAAAGACCAAGGAAAGCAGGAGCTCATACATAACATTCTGTTGCCGAAGGTCAAATAGCTGCCCGGTTTGAACGAAATCGTATATGGGCTCCGCAATGATTGCGAAGACAAGCATATTTCGCAGGTACTTCTTTATGTCATGAGTATGCAAAAATCCCTCAACTATCAAAAAGCAAAATAAGGGAAATGCAATTCTGCCAAGAACATGAAGCACATCCGAAGCCTCGCTTAGAATCGCCCACTGTTCGTCTGATATCTGATTGTACGATGCGTGAGTCATGATTCCATTGGTCAGGACGATCCTGCTTACATGATCGAGAACCATCGAGATGGCCGCTATTATCTTTAATGTGCTGCCGCTAATTCCGTATCTATCTGTTTTCATTTCTTTTTCCTTTCTTTGGGTGGGCCGTCAGGGGTTCAGCCTGCTCCGCAGGCGGCCGCTGCGGCGCTTCGCGCCTTGCGCGCTGCGCTGGCAAACGCTCACGCGTTTACTCAGCTCCGCGCCCCGACGGTTCGAACCCATGCCTTGGCAACAAAAAAGCGACCAACCGGAGTCGATCGCTTTCTATTCTATGGTGGGCCGTCAGGGGTTCGAACCCTGGACCTTGGGATTAAAAGTCCCCTGCTCTGCCAGCTGAGCTAACGGCCCGCGGGTGGCATTGTACCACGGTCTGGGACTATTCCCAACTCCATTGGCCGTTCTGGAAAATCACAACTTCGCGTCCATCGGGCGTAATGCCCACAATATCGATGTCGTCCGTACCGATCATAAAGTCGACGTGCGTGCTCGAAACGTTGACGCCATGCTCAATGAGCTCCTCTTTGGACATATCATATCCACCCTCAATGCACTCGGGGAAGCCGACTCCCAGTGCAAGATGGCAGCTGGCATTCTCGTCATAGAGCGTGTCATAGAACAGGATGCCGCTTTCGCGAATCGGCGTGTTCTTGGAAATGAGCGCAACCTCTCCCAGATGAGCAGCGCCCTCGTCAGTATCGATGATACTTGCGAGTGTCGCCTTTCCCACACGGGCGTCGTAATCCACCACACGACCGTTCTCGAACTTGATCCAAAATCGTCGACCTTGTTACCGTGATGGATAAGCGGCATTGCGGAATAGACGATTCCGTCAGCACGCATACGATCGGGCGAGGTGAAGACCTCCTCGGTGGGGATGTTGGGGAAGAAGGGGTGACCGTCGGGGGTCTCGCCCTTACCGCCGGCCCACTCATGCCCCTTCGTCATACCAATTACCAGGTCGGTTCCATTCGAAGCGGTATAGCGCAGGCAGTCGAAACGATTTTCGTTCAGAAAGCGCAGGTTCTTTTCAAACGCCGCATCGTGAAGCTCCCAGTCACTCTCCGGATCTTGGCCGTCAGCACGGGCGGTATGCAGGATCGCAATCCATAGTTTATAGATTGCAACCTCATCGGCGTCTCCCGGGAACACCTCGCGCGCCCAAGCCACGACCGGCGCTCCGGCAATGCACCACGGGTTGATGTTGTAATCCAGTCCGCGGCGGAAAATCTTGCACTGCGTGTTCCTCGCCTTGGAAGCGGCAGCGGGCTTGGCAGGATCGATGCCCTTGAGAGCGGCGGGGTCAGCACCCTCGATAAAGATAAAGCAGGCACCGTCCTGGGCCAGAGAATCCAGCTGTATGCGCTTCCACTCGGGCGTCTGCCCAAAATAGCTTTTCTCGACATGCTCGTACGCAAGCCTCGTCACGGCGTCGTCGGCCCAGATGACCGTCACGTGACCGGCACCGGCGTCATAAGCTCCGCAACCACCACGCGCGCAAATGATGCGCACTCGACGGGAGACTGAACGACGACCTCCTGGCCGGGCTTAACGTTTACACCCTTGCGGATAACGAGACGCGCATAATTTTTAATCTTGGGCTCAAGGGTCTTCATGCCCTCAAGAGCTTCCTCGACCGTTAGGGCAGCTCGAATCATGTGCCACTCCATCTATCTATAGAACAGTAAAAAGGCGCGCCGCAAAAACGACGCGCCTTATATCTTAGCGATATGTATGGATACAAACGCTACTTCTTCTTGGAGTCCTTCTTGTCCTCCTCGGCAGCCGAGCGCTCGATAAGAGCGTTGAGCTTGTTCTCGGACATGCCCTCGGCCTGCGCGCGGTACATGTTGCGCAAGGGACGAATACGAACGAAGTCGTAGATAAAGTCACCCAGGATGATGACATAGGACAAAACGATGCCGACCATCTGAACAGGACTGGACACCGTGCCGCCGGGAGCGAAGTAGAGCGAAGCCCAAATTGCCACGACGAGTACCATGCCGATGGCGAGCACGGCCCACCAGATACGACGGCGCTTGGTGTAGTCCTCATCCTGCTTGAGAAGAATATTCGACACCGTATAGATACGATCCTCGCGAGCACGCTGCTTGGCCTTGCGGGCGCGCTTCTCCTCCTTGGAAAGGCCTTCCAGGTTTTCACCCTTCTCGAGCTCTTTGCGGCGAGCTTTAGACGAAGCCGGCACGACGCGAACGGAGCTCGCTGCTTGGCGGGCGGGTTTAGCAGATGCGGCGGACTTGCGCGCAACCCCGGTAACTTCGTGGGATTGCGTGCGCTTGTTCGTGGCGCTACGGGTACTCACTTATGCGTTCTCCTTCATGCTTGTGAACTGGGAGCCCGTGATGATCTGGAAGGCTCGCGATAGCGCTCGGACGTGCCATCGATGACCTCGGCGGGCAGGTGCGGGGTCTCCCCCGTCATATCCCAGTTGGCCTTGAGCCAATTGCGGACGAATTGCTTGTCGTAGCTAGGCTGGATCTTGCCCTCCTCGTAGCTGGCGGCGGGCCAGAAACGGCTGGAGTCGGGCGTGAGGCACTCGTCGATCAGCGTGACCTTGCCATCGATAACACCAAACTCAAACTTGGTGTCGGCAATGATGATGCCACGGGTCGCTGCATACTCGGCAGCAGCCTTGTAGATCTTGAGAGACAGATCGCGAATCTGCGTGGCGATGTCCTCGCCAACGATCTCGCAGCAACGCTCAAACGAGATATTCTCGTCGTGATCACCGATCTCGGCTTCGTGGACGGCGTGAACAGCGGCTCGGGAAGCTTGGAGGCCTCGGTCAGACCCTCGGGCAGCTGGATGCCGCAGACGGTGCCGTTCTCGTCGTAGGTCTTCTTGCCCGAACCGGTCAGATAGCCGCGGACGATGCATTCGATGGGAATCGTCTGGGCCTTCTTAACCAGCATGGCGCGGCCTGCGAGATAGTCACGATACTCGGCAAACTCCTCGGGGAAATCCGCCGGATCGATGGAGACGAGGTGGTTGGGGACGATATCGGCAAACTTATCGAACCAGAATGCGAGATGCGGTTGAGCACCTCTCCCTTAAACGGAATCTCGTCGGGGAGAATAAAGTCGAACGCAGAAATGCGATCGGTGGCGACCATCAAAAGGTTTTCGCCGGCATCGTAGATATCACGAACCTTGCCACGGGAATCCGGACGACGCTCCATCGTTGTCACGTGAGTCACTCCTTACCTAAATACGACAGAAATGCGGGTTCTTTCCCGCATGTTTTCGCAAACTCGGAGCGGCAGGAACGCGGCCCCTCCTTCACCGAATAGCGAAAAGCTAGTGCTCCATTGTAGTAGATGCCGCGTCCGCCGTGTGCTCGCGAGGCAGATGAATCGTAAAAGTCGTACCCTTTCCAAGCTCCGACTCCACGGATATGTAGCCATGGTGACGCTCGACGATTTGCTTGGTCACGGCGAGGCCAACGCCCAGGCCGCCGGCTTCGCGGGCGCGGCTGGCATCTGCGCGCCAGAATCGCCCGAAGATGCGCGACAGGTCGTCCTTGGCAATACCGATACCGGTATCCGAAACGGCAATACTGACATGCTTGCGGTCACTGAGCACCGACACCACGACCCAACCGCCCTCGGGGGTGTAGCGCATGGCGTTGCTCATGAGGTTGATGACGCACTGCGTGATCATGTCGGGATCGGCCTCGACGACATCGTCGTGACCTTGGGTCTCGTCAGCAAAGCGCAAGCGCAGATCGCGGTCAACAAATAGGCGCTCCTGAGCGTTGACGATAGACCGCACAAAGGGAACCATGTCCACCGGTTCGAGATTGAGCGGCGCCGTGCTGTTTTCCATACGCGATAGTCGAGCATCTGCTGCACCAAACGAGCCAGGCGGCGCGTCTCGGAAGCGACCGTCTCCAGATGCTCATCGTCGGTGGGATACACGCCGTCCTGCATGGCCTCGACCGTTGCAAGCATGGCCATGAGCGGCGTGCGAAGCTCGTGTGCGACATCCGAGGTCAGGCGCTTTTCGTGCTTCATATCTTTCTCGAGCGAGGTGGCCATCTCGTCAAAGGTCTCACCCAACTGATCGATTTCATCGTCGCCGCGCAAACCGGTACGAGCGGACAAATCGCCGTCGCGAATTTGCTTGGCTGTGCTGGTTATACGATGAATCGGTCTGGTAAGCATGCGCGACACGAACGATCCGATAACAACTGAGATGCAGACCGCAACAACCGCGGCAAGGGCCATGGCGTTAAAAGTCTTTTCCCTAAACGCAGAATCCGCCTTGGTGAGCAGGCATCGGAGCCGATAGCCCATAGCTTCACCTGTCCGACATGCTCGCCAGAAGACGTTATGATTTCGACGTTGGCAACGCTATCGGAGTCGGTGGGCGCCGACGAGACCGGGCTATGCGAGGCCTTTTTACCGCTCGAGCTGCTCGACGCCGATTCGCTCTCGCGCACATCGGCGGTCGCACTTGCCGAAGGCCATGAGTCGTCATAGACGACAACGCCCTTTTTGTTGACAACCTGCATACTCAGGTCGTCGGACACCAAGCTCGATGTCGCGACCGTGCGTAGCTCGCCCGCAGTCCAGTTGCCGTTTTCCTCGTACGACGTCGCAAGCTTTTCGGCGGCAGAATTGGCAATCTCGACGATATTGGAGCGCGTGTAATCCGAAAAGACGGTACCCCACACAACGGAGACAACGCCCACCAGCACCAATACCGTCATGAGCGACGTCAGGGCAAAAGCCAAGGCCATGCGCGAGGGATAGCTCATCGCTGGCCGTGAATCGGAACGAGGCGTGTTCCAACTTGCCTTGGAACCCGCCTCGTTCTCCTGCTTATGCTTTTGCCCAATTTCAAAGCGCGCAGGTGTCATATGTGATTTCCCTATTTCTCGTCCGACTTATCGGTCTTGGCCGGAGCCTCGAAGCGATAACCGACGCCGTGAACGGTGTAGAGCCACTTAGGCTTCTTGGGGTCGTCGCCCAGCTTGGCGCGAAGGTTCTTGACGTGACTGTCGATGGTGCGCTCGTAGCCCTCAAAGTCATAGCCGAGCACCTTCTCGACCAGCTCCATACGGTTATAGACGCGACCGGGATGGCGAGCAAGCGTGGTGAGCAGCTTAAACTCGGAAGCAGTCAGGTCTACTTCCTTGTCCTCGACCAAGATCTTGTGGCCCGAGATATCGATGACCAGATCGCCAAAGTCGAGCACCTCAACGGCGGGCTCGTCTGCCTGGTGAGCACGACGGAACAGGGCGCGGACGCGGGCAACGAGCTCACGCGGCGAGAACGGCTTAATCAGGTAGTCGTCGGCACCAAGCTCAAGGCCGATGATGCGATCCTCGATCTCGCCCTTGGCCGTCAGCATAATGATGGGGACATCCGAGGTGTCGCGAATGGTGCGGCAAACGCGCTCGCCGGGAATCTTGGGGAGCATAAGGTCGAGCACAACCAGGTCGAACCGGTGCTTCTCGAACTCCTCGATCGCAGACTGGCCGTCCCCGACGCCAACAACCCAGTAGCCCTCGCGCTCGAGATAGGCAGCGACAGCGTCACGGATTGCCTTCTCGTCCTCGACCAGCAGAATCTTTTTTGCATCTGAAGCCATAACACGGCCCCCTGTCTCAATTAGCTAAGAACAAGCCCATTTTAACGCACCTATGCCCGCCGAGCACCGCTACAGTGCGGCGGCTCGGCGGGCGGCACTCACAATTACAACGCGTTTATTCCCCCGTTGGCGCCCTTTTAACCCCTCGGCGCTAAAGAGAGAACAGGCGGGCGGTAACCGTCTCGGGAATTCCTTGGCTATTACGCACCGTGGCATAGGTTAAAACGTATTCGATTTACCCGCCGTAGCTGGATAATCGCCATATTCGAGAGCGCGGTCGGGCGACAGCAGCGAACCATAGGTTTTGGCGGAGGTATCGATCAGAAAATGCGATGCCTGAACCTTAACCAGATATTTGCCTTTTCTGCCGGCAGCACACGCAAGCGGCTCGCGCGACAGGAATAGGAACGTCCCATTCTCGTTACCGATATAGGTGCCATGTTGCCTAGCTCCCCACGCCGCTATAGGTGGCCTCGATGGAGAACACAAACGTGTCGCCCATATATACGGCCTCGAAGGGAGACACCGATGAGGGAAGGACCAGCTGAGCCCTCTTGGTATTGTTGCCGTCCGTCAGGTCGATCGCCGTCATGCCGTAGTAGACGCCCTCGTCGTTGCGCACACGCGGGGAAATGGTCAAGATGCCGTCACTCACACGCGGGGCGGATGCAAAGCGGCCCGTTGACTTCCAAATGGCCTCGGCCTTTGCCTCGTCGAGCGAGCGGCGGTAGCAATACGAGTCGTGACTCGTCTTATTGCCGCCTGCAGCAGGCATCTTGTACCAAATGACGGACGATTCGAACGCCGTAAACAGCGGCGGGTCGTAGTCCTTGCCGCCTCGGTCGAGCTCGACCACATCGCCGACAAGCGACGCACCTGCCGTATTTTGCGCATAGAGTTTCCATGATGCATTCGCAAAGTTCATCTCGACCCAAGCAAATACGCCATCGCCGGCGCGGACATCGTAAAACGAATACCCCGCACCTTCCACGGGATCCTCGACGAGCGTCGTGAGTGAGCCGTCGCCCAGGTTGAGCATGCCGAGCGTATTGGCATGCCGCGCCGATGCGGGCGCCATCATCGCCGCGGCGTAATCACCGTCGCAGCAATACAGCAGCGTACCCAAAGGCAATGTCCATGAAGCTGCAGGCTCGAGGTCGATTTCGACAGCCTCGTACTCATCCGTAATCGAGACGATTTTTGAGTCATCTTTGATAACCTGCGGCTCGCCGGCGGCATCGTCGCTGGTGCCCGTTTTTTTCGAGCATCCGGCAAGTACCGTGGCAGCGCCCGCGGCAGCTCCACCGAGCACAAAGCCGCGGCGCGATATTCCGTTCTTGATGTGGTCGGCGATACCCATTAGGCGATCTCGGCGCGAGCGGCTCGATAGCGCGGGTAAGCTGGTCGGCGCAGGAGGTCTTTTTCATACCGCAGGTATTACCGGCGAGAACCTCGATTACGCGATCGGCAGGAGCACCCTCAACCAGCTTGGAGATAGCCTTGAGATTGCCGTCGCAGCCGCCGGTAAACTCGACGCCCAGCACTTTGCTGCCGTCATCGGAAAGATTGAGGTGGATATTGCGAGAGCATACACCTGAGGCTTGTAGTCAAAACTAATCATTGAGATCCCCTCTCAGAAAGAAATTTCAGACGTCTATTATCCCCGCCTGGCCCGACTTATTATCGTAAGCACCGATTCAACATCCTACGATGCATAGATTAGTGGGGGCAAGATTAGCAGCCCGTACCCCGTGCGTGGACTGTGCGCTTCTCCCGATACATATTGTGGTCGGCGACACGATATACATCGGCCAGCGTATTTCCAGCCGTCTCGACGGTCGCCACGCCAATCGATGCGCTGACCGTCAGTGCCTCATCGCTTACCGCGGCAAGACCGAGACGAAGATCCTGTTCCAGCCCGAGCGCAGACTCGTTGTCAGTATGGGGGCAAACCAGCAAAAACTCGTCGCCGCCAACGCGCATCGGCAGGTAATCCGCACCAGCCACCCGCCGCAGCACGGACGCCGTCCGTCGCAGCAGTTCATCCCCCATCTCGTGACCGTAGATATCGTTGGTCCGCTTGAGATAATTGCAGTCCAACATAATCACGCTCACGGGCAAGCCCTCGTTTACCAGGCTATCTCCGCGCGATTCAAGGTAGTTGCGGTTGCGAAGCCCCGTCAGTTTGTCTTGGTATGTCAGCTCCTCGGCATGTTTGACCATCGATATGTTGTGCGTCGCCACGACGACCGACTCCAGCCGGCCTTGCTCATCGCGATGCTGGGGGACAACCTGTAGCGAGTACCAACGCCTCGACAATCTCGCACCTCGCAGCCAAGTACGGTACGCCCTCCATACGTTCGCGAAGCGTACTTATATCTACGAGTCCCACAACGCTTCGCGGCTTTCGGGGCTCACGACATCCCGGCAGACCGTGTCCATAAAGTCATATGCTCGCTGTGCTCGGCAAATATCTTCGCTATCGTCGGCGACATATTGATTCCCTCGATCTCGAGGGTGTCGAGATGCAAAAGGAAGGTCGAATCGTAGATGGCGCTTATGGCATTGATAATGCCGAGCTGTTTATCCTTTTCGACCAAATTGCGGCGATCAACGATATTTCGAGCCAACAGTACCACGACCCAAAACGCAAGGCACACCAAGACGCCAGCGGCGACAAATGTGATCCTGCCAGACATGACCTCAGATTTGGGATACAGCGCAAACAGGCGGTAGTCCTTGTATGCCGCACGCACCGCGTACCATTTGTCTCCTCGATATTCGATGCGCGTTAGGCCATCGTCTTTCCACTCAACCCCTGCGCTGGTGAGGAATCGGGCGAGCGACACGTCAGCATCGGCGCTGTTGGATGAGACAATCTCCGCATCCTCCATAACAAGCACCGTGGGGCCCTGGTGGAAGGTGCTGTTCGAAAGCACGTCGGCTATGGCATATGAATAGTCGTCCGCTGGATCGGAAACAAATGAGCGGTATGCCAAGCAACGCCGTCGCCATACGGGATAGCGCAGACGGCAAAAACGACACCACGGCGCTCGACGACAGTTGAGTAGGTCACTTTGGAACCTTGATACATCGATGCGACCGGCGCACAGGCCAGCTCCTCTCGCCACAACATGAGCGGATCGCGACCATCGATGTCGTAGTGGGCAGCCATATGGCCATCGGAGTCCATGACCATCAGCCCCGAAAGGTTCTCGGCATGGACAAATTGCTCGATAAGATCGTCGTTAACCTCAACGCGATCAGAGGACAGGAACGTCGCAAACGATTCGATCGCGGCGAGCAAATCGTGCGTCTCTTCGGTTTTTCTCCCCTGTTCGTAGCGGTCATATTTTTCGCAAGCGTTTTCCAAAAACGCCATGGTTTCTTGGCCAAACCCAAGCGTTTTTTCGAGGCAGCGATAGGTTCCAACCGTATACAACAGGCCTAACAAGACAGCGCTGACAATAACGCCGACAGCTATGACGGTCAGAGTCTTTCGACGCAAGCGGTGCTCATCATTTGTCATGGATTTGCTCCTTGCCCGCCCGTCGTCGCTCCTGTCTTGTAATTGCCCACAATACGGTCAATCGTGCCATCTCGGTCCATGGCAAACAATGCGGTATTGAGATCCTTTACGATCGGTCCTTCATAGCCGTCATCAAACGCGACGCCCAGATCAACCGTCATAACGTTGTCAGCGAACACGCGGTAAAGGCCGGGATACCGGGCGACAAGTCGGTCAAGCGGCTGAACGTCCGCCATCCAACAGTCGACATACCCTTTGGCGAGGGCGGCTTTGCAGAGTTCGGCAGAACCATACGATTTGATTTGCACGTTCGGCGAGATTTCCAGATCCCCTGCGAGCAATCGGCGTTCACTCACCGAGCCCGCAATTACCGCGATGGTCTTGCTTCCATCGAGATGCGCCAAGGACTTGATGCCACTCGTTTTCTTGGCGGCAACCGAGACCGTCACGGTTAGATACGGCTCGGTCCAGTAATACTTATCCTCGCGATAACAGGGAGAATAATCACACCACAGGCAATCGATATCACCGTTTTCGAGCAGCCGGTCGCGATCGTTCCAGTCAATATCGACAAACTGTGGCTTGAGCCCCGCACGCTCACACGCCTCGCGGGCGATGTCGATATCGATACCGGCGTAATCGCCCGTGGTATCGACATACACATAGGGGTCGTTATCCGTAACGCCGATTTTGAGTACCGGGAGATCTTTGTCGGCTTCATTCGAGGAGGAAGAACTGCTTCGAACGGTATACGTCAGGGCGGCCACACAGGCGGCAACAAGGAGCATGAGCGCAAACGAGACGATGGCGGCTCGCTTGATACGTCCGGGCACAAGCCTCCCTTCATCGAAACAGCAGTCGGATTTCATTGTATACCCGGGGCTGATGCGGCGATAAAAAAGCGCCTCACCCAAGATGGGCAAGGCGCCAAAGGTTGGAATGCATCCGCAAACAGCCGAATTAGGTTAACCCTACTCGAAGCTCACCTGCTCCAGGCGATCGAAGACCGTGTCGATGCGGGTGAGGAAGTCCCACGGATCAAAGATCTCGTCGAGCTTCTCCTGGCTGACGGTGCAGCGCGGATCGGCCTCGAGACGCTCCTTAAAGGTGGGACCGGAAACACAATCCTGCACTTCGTGCCAGGTGGCCATGGCGTTTTCCTGCACGATAGCGTAGGCGTCCTCGCGGGTGATGCCCGTGTCGACGAGGGCGAGCAGCACCTTGGAGGAGAAGATGAGGCCGCGGGTCTTGTTGAGGTTGGCCATCATGCGGGCGGGATACAGCTGCAGGCCGTCGATAACGCGGATGAGGCACTGGAACATGTGGTCGAGCGCAATGAAGCTATCAGCTGGGCGACACGCTCGGCGGAGGAGTGTGAAATGTCACGCTCGTGCCACAGGGCGACGTTGTCGAAGGCAACCTGCGCGTTGGCCTTCACGACGCGCGACAGGCCGCAAACCTTCTCCATGGTGATGGGGTTGCGCTTGTGCGGCATAGCGGAGCTGCCCTTTTGTCCCTTGCGGAAGGGCTCTTCGGCCTCGAGCGTATCGGTCTTCTGCAGGTTGCGGACCTCGGTCGCGATGCGCTCGCAGGTGGCCGCTGTAGTGGCAAGCACGCCGGCGAGGTAGGCGTGGTGATCGCGGCTGATGACCTGCGTGGACAGCGGATCGTGAACCAGGCCCAAGTGCTCGCAGACGTACTCCTCGACGAACGGCTCGATGGAGCTGTAGGTGCCGACGGCACCGGAGATGGCACCGAAGGCAACGTTCTTGCGAGCGTCCTCAAGACGATCGAGATCGCGCTTGAGCTCCCAGGCCCAAGAGCCAAACTTCATACCGAGGCATCGGCTCGGCATGGATGCCGTGAGTACGGCCGGCGCAGAGCGTATTGCGCTCTTCGAAGGCGCGGCGCTTGCAGATCACGCCGAGCTTCTTGACGTCCTCGATAATCAGGTCACAGGCCTGAGTAAGCTGATAGCACAGAGCCGTATCACCCAGGTCGGAGCTGGTCATACCATAGTGAACCCAGCGGCTAGGCTTGGGCTCGCCCTCCGGAACATCGGCGTCGATGTACTCCTTCATGTTGGTCAGGAAGGCGATGACATCGTGGCGCGTGACTTCCTCGATCTCGTCGACCTTTGCCTTCTCAAAGTTGGCATGGTCGCGGATCCATTGGGCCTCGTCTTTGGAAATACCGATCTTGCCGAGCTCCGCCTGGGCCTCGCAGGCCAGGACCTCGATCTCCTGCCAAATGGCGTACTTGTTCTCGAGGGAGAAGATGTGTCCCATCTCCGGGCGGGTATAGCGATCGATCATAGCGGCTCCTTTTTGGTTATTGGCACGTTGGTCGTAACTCGACTATTGTACCGTGCGCAGGCGCCCGTATGAGCAACGGGCATCAACCTAACATGTTGCAGATGGAGCGGTCATGAGGACGTCCGCGTATTTGCGAAGCAAATACGCACCGGCTTCAGGCGAGCCCCTCGGCCTCACGAAGCCGCGGGGGAAACTTTGTTGAATTGGCCGTCCCCATGTCTCCCGTGCCCGGTGGAGCGGGCAACGGGACGTCCGCGTATTTGCTTCGCAAATACGCACCGGCTTTAGGCGCCTGCCGGCGCCTTCGCCTGCTCGCTACAAACGCTTCGCGTTTGCTTTACGCTCACACCCTGGCGGGTTCGAGTCCCGGCACTTTATTGAAAAAGCACGGCACCGTAATGGTGCCGTGCTTGTGCTTTTAACTGGAGCGGGCAACGGGACTCGAACCCGCGAGTGTCAGCTTGGGAAGCTGATGCCTTACCACTTGGCGATGCCGCATATGTGGAGGATAGTATAACGCGGTTGTCTTGTTCGATACAAGGGTGACGATGCTTGTTTTAGCTGTGGAGAATCGTCCTAAAAACAGGCCAATTGTGAAGATAGGGACCTGTACGTTCTTCTATTTACCGTTGTCTACCTGCAGATTTATTCCATTATCTTTCATAGGCGCCATTTGTCAGATATCGGGCAAGCATTTGGTCAGGTTCCGGTACTTACCCGCATGAACCTTGGGGATAGCCTCATCCTACGCGCCGCGGCCTCCCCGTGCGGCGCACGAGGGATAAGGAGCAGCCATGTCCAACGCACCCACGCACTCTGTCCACAGCGCAATCACAGCAGGATCGCTGCTCCTAGTCCTCTTTTTACTTTTAGGCTGCATGACACCGGATGCCGCGCTCGCCGTCGACGGTTACGAATCGCTCGGATTCCGCACTATCAGCAATGAATGCGGTCCTTTTGGAGTTGGCAAATACGAGGCACAGGATTCTTCGACTGCCTATTGTATGAACCAGGACCGATTTGGCCCCAGCACACCGGGCGGACCCTGGCTCACCTACAATCAGGGCTGGGTATGGCTCGAAGACGAATTCGCGGCCATCATCTGCCATGGCTACCCCACCGCCACATCCTTTGGCGGGCATAACCTGTCCCCCGATCGAGCGCGCGCCGCAACCCAACTTGCCGTCTGGATGCTCAACGGCACCACCCATACCGACGGATCATTCTCATATACAACCGCCCAGGGCGTCACAAAGAGCGGAAACTTTTCCGGCGACAATGAGGTCGTTGCCGCAGCGCGCTGGCTCCACGACAGCGCCAAATCGGGAAGCATTAAAGCCGCACCGCATCGCGCACGGCGCTATTTGGGAACTGTGTCGGGCGGCAGCAAGCGTCAAGACATGCTCTACGTGCTCCCGGCCGTCTCCGCATCCTTCCAAAAACAGTCAGCCAACGCCGCCATCACGAGCGAAAACGATACCTACAGGCTCGACGGAGCGAGGTTCGACATCTATGAGAGCGCCGGCGACAAGCGTGTCGGCAGCATCCAGATGGACAGCAGCGGTCGCGCACAGGCGACACTTTTGCCCAATACGGCATATTATCTGGTCGAAACCAAAGCTCCAGCGGGTTATATCCCCAGGAGTGACCGCATCGCCTTTTCCACCGGCAATGACGGCGGGAATGTCGTCATCGATGAGCAGCCCGGTACCATTACCCTGCGCATCGCAAAGGTCGATGCCGCGACAGGGGCAGGTCCTCAAGTCGGCGCGTCACTTGCCGGCGCTGAGTTCACCTGCGTCTCACAGTCTACCCCGGGCTGGTCGCACACCCTCACGACGGATGAGGACGGCCGGGCAACACTTACCGACATCCCCCTGGGCACCTTTACCATCTATGAGTCAAGAGCTCCCGAGGGCTATCTGCCCTCCGATGAAACCTGGAGCTACACCATCGGTGCCGATCAGCTCGGAGACGCGGGCGTCGTTGAGCTCGAGCGCCGCATCCCCAACATCCCCATCGCTTTTGACCTCGAAATTTCAAAGTTCAAGGACTGCGGTAATAGTGACGAATCTGGTGTAGAGCAGCCGGCGGAAAGCGTGGTCTTTGAAGTGGTAAGCAACACTTCGCAGCAAGTTGTTGGAACGCTGACCACCAATATCTACGGTTTCGCATCGACCAAAGACCAGGCTGGAGCATGGTTTGGCGCAGGAAAGCGCCCCGATGGCGTCAGCGGAACCATACCGTATGACCGTGCCGGCTACACCATTCGTGAGGTTGTCGACACTGTGCCCGACGGCTTTAAGCAGGCAGGGGAATGGACTATCACGGCAGAGCAGATCACGGACGGCGCAGAGCTTCAGTACATCGTAGACAACCACGCCCTGTCGACACATCTTCAAATCGTGAAGCGCGATGCTCAGACCGGCAACGCTGTACCACGTGCCGGGTTCACCTTTCAGTTGCTCAATGGCGACCGTGAGCCCATCTCGCAAACATCCTGGCATCCCGCCCATACCGTTATGAATACCTTTGCGACCGATGAAACCGGTACCGTCACCCTGCCCGAATCGCTTAACCCGGGCACGTATTACATACGAGAGACTTCCGCCAAGGAACCGTATCTTGTTGATGAAGATCTGGAGATAACGATTCCCGCCGACATGAACTTAACGCCCGTCGCGGTCGCCTCGTTTTACGACGACGCGGCAACAGGAAGCATCGAGATCGTCAAGAACGATGCCGTAGGTGGCGCGCCCTTGCCGGTGCTGTTTTTGATATCCGTGCCGTGGGCGATATCGTGCGCCCCGACGCAGCATTGCTGCCCTGGACGGCGAGACTGTCGCCACCATCACGACCGACGAACGGGGATTTGCGTGCGCAAATCATCTTTCGCTGGGGTGCGGAACCGCCACCTATGAGGTAATCGAGGTGCAGGCACCCGAAGGTTACCTGCTCGACCAAAGCGTCCACACCGTCGAGCTGTCGTATGCCGGTCAGGAAACACCCGTGATCGATGCGCACCTCGACGTTTCTAACGACTACACCAAAATCGACATCTCCAAAGTCGATTTGACCGGCAAACAAGAAGTAGATGGCGCCCGGCTCTCCCTCCACGGTGCCGACGGAACCGAAATAGACGCTTGGACCTCCTCTGACAAACCGCATCGCATCGAGCATCTTTTGCCCGGCACCTACACCCTGCGCGAAGTGATGCCCCCGCGCACTTACGACCTTGCCGAAGACATGACGTTTGAAATTAAGGCCACAGGAGAAGTGCAGACGGTAGCCATGAAGGACGCACCCATCGAGATCGAGGGCAAAGTCGACAAGCGGCAAGAGATCGCCCGCCCTATCGGTAAGGGTCTCGTCGCCAACGGCGATGGCAAAAACCGAGCCGTGGCACAATCCGATGCGGACGGCTCCTTCTCTTATACGCTCGATGCTAAAAATGAGTCGAATACCTGGGTTGATGAATTCACCATCACTGACGATCTCGAATGCGCCAAGGAAGCACTGCCAAACTCATCGCCATCGAAACCCTGTCGCGACCGGGGACATCGACGGTCTTTGCAACGTGTGGTATCGAACGTCTCCAGTGGGAAGTATCGATACGGGCGAACAGACCAATGCAACGCTCAGCGACGGGCATGACAACCCCTGGCTCGAAACGGACGAGGTCAAAAAGCTCCTAGGTGACGATTTGCGCATGGTCGATTACGGCGATTGGCATCTTTGGAAAGCCGATATCCCAACAACGGAGTCGGTCACCCTCGAGGCAAAAGAGCTCGCTCTTTTGGACGATACCGCCGTCACGGGCATTCGTCTTGAGTACGGGGTCGTATCGGCCGACTTCACGACAAGAGGCGCTGCAGAATCTTGGACCCGCGAGGACCTCAAAGACGAGCATGACGACCTTGATGATGTGAGCGCCGTCCTTGACTCGGATATTCACGGTGCCGTCATCCATATGCAGGCCGCGTCGTCTTACACGCCTCAGACCGCACTCGCCAACAGCGCTCGCGTTGACCTCTGTCGCAATGGCGGCGGTAGCAACCTTGAATCACATGACGAGGATCGCGTCATCCAGCGATGCGCCATGCCGCAAGATTTACCGGCAACGGGCTCCCTTCCCATTGCCGCCTGCCTCACCGCCTTCGTGACCTCCGGCGCCGCGGCAATCTGGTTTGCCCATCTAAAGCTGGCGTCAAAACGTCGCTGACGCAATAAAAAAGAGGCGAGCCCGTCTCCCGGCTCGCCTCTTATTCGTTCGTGGCGAAATGGCTATTCCCCAGATGCAGACCCACCGTCGATGAGCGCTTGATCGGACTCGGAGATGCCATCGGCTCCCAAACTCTGCTCGTGCTCCACTTCTTCGCTAATCGTGGACTCAGGCGTTGAGCTTTAACGCCCACGATATACGCGGCCCCGAAACCAAGGACAATGGCGATCAGGGCCAAGATGAGATAGACGGGCCAGTGGCGCTTGATGTACGAAAACACGCAGACTCCTTATAGGTCAACCTACGAACGACGAATGACCTCGGTCACGACCTCGGACACCGTAGCGATATTTGTCGGATTGACGTTGTACGGCAGATCGTCCTCAGTGTGAGCGCATGCCAAACGTGGGCCGTCGACGCCGGCAATGGTAAGGGCGCGTCGGCTTGCCTCGAGAGCAGCATAGGCATCGGTCTTGGCATAGGGCATCTCAAATGCACCGCAATCGACATGGAACGACTTGCACACCTTGTTGACCAAGTTCATGATGCGTCGGTCACCCTTGAGCAGCTGCTGCTCGCCCTCGACCGTCACGACCGAAAGCCTACCGGCACCAATGGACTCAAGGTTGATAAAGAACACGCCACGGAGCTTGTCGCGATGCGCGGCCAGGAACGCCTTCATGCCGGCGCCGTCGCAATCGGAAGCGCCTGTAGCCACAAACCAGATGTCGTGGCCAAGCAGCTCGTCATCGCCCATGGAGGCAACGGCAGCGAGCATATCCTCGGCGGAAGCTCCATCGGAAGACGTGGCACCGCCCTTCCAGCCGTCGTCGTCATCCTCGAAGTTATCCCACGAGCCGATACCGCGACCAGACTTCTTGCGTCGTAATCATCCTCGACACCAAGCCAATCGCTCATGCTGTCCTGCTCGTTTTTCTTTTTGCGACCGAACAGACCGCCCAAGCCGCGCTTTTGCGGCTTGGCGGCCGGAGCGGCAGGAGCCGAGATAGTCTCAAGCGGCTGAACATCCGAGCTGACCGGCATGGGGGAACAACCGGAGCCGATGTGGGCTCGGGCCCCTGTGCCGTCGCGAAGGGATCGTTAACCTGAGCCGAAGGGTCGGGAAGGTCGAACAGCGAGGTGCGCGAGGCGACATTGGCCTGCTGCATCGAAGGCATCGAGGGATCGGGGACCGAGGCCAGCGGAGACGCAGAGGGCATGGGAGCCGGCGCGGATGCGGGTCGGGAACGTTCATGTTCGGGCGCGGCGACGCCTGAGACGAGATTTGAGCCATCAGAGCATCGACCGTCTCGGCCTGCGACGGAGCAGCATTGGCAACCGTGGCGCCGGGATCACTCGGCGCGGGCATGGTGAAGATCTGCGTAGAGTAGGGCCTCGACTCATCCGCCTGCGGAGCTTCGGGGGCCACGGCTCAGGCTCTTGCTCGGAGCTGTCCGCAGCGACCTGTTCCGCCACAGATTGATCCTCGACCGTATCGGGCGCAGCGGGCTCGTCCTCGACAGGAGCGGAAGGGGGCTCGGCGATAGCGGTGCCCTGCTTCTCAAACGTCATCGTGGCATCAAACGACACAGTGCTGTCGACCGGCTGTTGGGTTTCGAAAGTCGCCGTCTCCCCGGCAACATCCGCAGGCGAAGGCTGCGGCGCCTCGAAAGACGTCGTGGCGTCGGCAAACATCCAACAGATACCCGGCTGCTCGGCGTCGTTTTGCTCCAAATTCCTGTGACCGCGCGCTCGCGCTCGGCCTCGGCC
>ENA-OQIR01000412-OQIR01000412.1-human-gut-metagenome-genome-assembly--contig:-NODE-412-length-18959-cov-3.312075_pt1 | contig 18959 bp, 18 predicted proteins | sample MGYA00242580_ERZ504745 | MGnify/ENA primary metagenome ERZ504745 (study PRJEB26092, sample SAMD00036214) | human gut metagenome | host: Homo sapiens | study: EMG produced TPA metagenomics assembly of... | reverse complement strand
CTCGAAGGCGAACTGCACCAGGTCCACGGCCTCGTCCAAGTTCATGAGGAAGCGGGTCATGTTGGGTCGGTGACCGTGAGCGGCTCCCCTTTTCGGATGCGGTCGATGAACAGCGGGATGACAGAGCCGCGCGAGCACATGACGTTGCCGTAGCGGGTGCAGCAGATGGTGGTGCGGCCGGCGCCGTTGCGGGCGTTGGCGTAGATGATGGACTCCATCATGGCCTTGGACTTGCCCATGGCGTTGATGGGGTAGGCCGCCTTGTCGGTGGACAGGCACACGACGCGGTCCACGCCCTCCTCGATGGCGGCATGCAGCACGTTGTCCGTGCCGATGACGTTGGTGCGCACGGCCTCCATGGGGAAGAACTCGCAGGAGGGCACCTGCTTCAAGGCGGCGGCATGGAAGATGTAGTCAACCCCGTGCATGGCGTCGCGCACGCTCTGGGCGTTGCGGACGTCGCCGATGAAGAAGCGCACCTTGGAGGCGAGTTCCGGGGACTTCTCCTGCAGGCGGTGGCGCATGTCGTCCTGCTTCTTCTCGTCGCGAGAGAAGATGCGGATCTCTGCCAGGTCGGTGTTCATGAAGTGCTTGAGCACGGTGTTGCCGAACGAGCCGGTGCCACCTGTGATCATCAGGGTCTTGTCTTTGAAAACAGTAGGGTTATCCATTGAAGTGCTCCATTATCAGCTCGTAGCTTGTCTTGGACGTGTAGTTTTCCTCTAGGTAGAGGCGTGACCTCTTGTCATATCGTTAATTTGCTCATCGGTGAGGGCGCGGCACTTCTCCAAGAAACTCTCCGCCGAGGCGCTCGACCCGGCAACGCCGAAACCATTGGCCTCGGCGATCCTGCCCATGTCGCATACCTCGTCGGTCGCGGTCACAACTGGCAGCCCCGCCTGCATGTATGAGAGCACCTGGAGGGGAAGTTGGGGATAGTGAACCTGTGGTCAAGAACGACGAGACCGACGTCGCAAGCGCACAACATCGTGTCGTACTCGGAGCGTCCGAGCGACCCCAGGAGCTTCGCATGGGCGGGCGCTCCTGCTCGAAGTAGGCCTCGAGCAGGAGCGCTCAGTTCCGCTGCCTGCGATCAGAAAGAACCCCGCGGGGTCCTTCTCGTTCTCGCGGAGCACTTCGATGAAGAAATCGATCGCCTGGGGCTTTCCGAGGTTGCCGCCATAGACGAAGATTCTCTCGTCGGAGGGCAGGCCGTACTTGGAGCGGAAGGCCTCAGGGTCCTCCCCGGCGAGGTCGCGCGGGATAATTGCGTTGGGGTTGACCTCGACCCGCGACGGGTCGAGCCAAGGCTCGTGCTCGAGCAGATAGTCCCTGTTGGCCGGGGACATACAGCCAATCCAGTCCGCGGCTTGATAGGTCTTTCTCTCGCTGCGTTTGAAGAAAGCGTATATCGGCGCCTTGGGACCGCTCCTGCTAAGCATTCCGAGGTCGATCGCGTTCTGCGGGAAGATGTCCTTGAGAAGGAGATAGGCCCTGGCGCCCGTCGCGCGCTTAACCTTTTCCACGACACCCGAGATTGTGGTGGGGGGCGTTGCGTAGAGCACTAGGTCGAAATCGACGCCCGGGGCGAAACGCTTTAGGGCGTCGAGGTACCTAACTCCGATGGAGAGCGTCGAGACGCCCTTCTCTATCAGGTTGGTCTTGGTGATGTTGCCGACCGCGACGCGGATGATATTGATCTCGTCCTCGTGTGCGAGCTCGGAGGGCAGGCCCGTGCGCCTCTCTCTCGGCGAGAGAGCGTAAACGGAGTGACCGTGCTCGGCGAACGTCCTAAGGAGATCGGTGTATATGCCGGTGTCCCCAGATCCATGGGGCTCTGGCTCAGAAAGAGGACCCGCATGCCGCTATCCCCTCAGCGTCATAATTTCGTTGTACTTCATCATCACGATCCCCTCGTCATACTCCCCTATGCGCGGCTTGTTGGCCACCCCGTCGAGGTTGTTGACGATAAGCTCGATGTGGTCGCACCCGGACTCGTAGGCGTGCGGGTAGCCTCCGCCGAAGCGCGGATTCACCTCAGAGATGTAGTACTCGCCGCCGATATTGAATACGTCGATGTCGACCTGGCCCTTGAAGCCTGTCTCCCTCACGAACCTCTCGATCAGCTCGAAGAGCACGGGGTCCTTGAAGGAGACGGCCTTGTCGGTCTCGCCGGCGCGCATCTTCAGCTTCTTCTTGGTGAAGATGGAGACGACCTCACCGCTAACCATGTCCACATAGACGTCGGCGCCGATCTCCTGGCCGTCCAGGAACTCCTGAATCATAAGCCCGTCGCCCTGGGCGAGCATAAGGTCGAGGTAGTCGGCGTCCGAGACCTTGGAGATGGCGAGACTCGCGCTGCCCCTAGCGGGCTTCACGAACACGGGGAACCCGACCTCGCCACAGTCGTGGGCTCGGTGGAACTCGCCGCGATCCATCCAGGAGCGTGCGCAGCGGTAGCCGTGGGAGGAGAGCCACTTGAACATCTCGAACTTGTCGAGCGCGAGCTCACAGAGGTCGTAGGAGGATCCGATGACCGTGGTCCCCACGGCCTCGAAACGGCCTGCGTTCTTCGCGAGCAGGGAGAGCTCGGGGTCGATGAGGGAGAGAACACCTTTGACGTCGTAGTCTCTGCAGATCTCGAGTATGACGTCGAGGTATCCCTCGTCGGTCATACGCGGTACGATGAAGTGCTCGTCGGCCTCGTAGATGGCGGGCGCGTACTCGCTCATGTCGGTAGCGAGTACCCTGCCTCGGCCCGCGAGCGAGCGCTTGAAGTACTGCACGACCTTGTCGCGCGTTCCCGCGCTCAGGATGAGGATGTTGGTTCCGTTACTCATCAGCTGCTTTCCCCCTTGTGATCTCGCGGGACCTGATTTCCGCGAAGTTGCCTTCAGTTGCGGCTGTGTTGTCCGAGACGTCGCTGCGGCTCAGCGCCTTGCCGATCGTCCTCAGGAAGATGTGAACGTCATTGGCGAGGTTGATGCTCTCCACATACTCAGCGTCGAGCTCGAAACGCTCGCCCCACTTGAGGGAGTTGCGCCCGTTGACCTGCGCGAGCCCGGTGAGACCGGACCGCACGCAATGACGGAGTCTCTCGCGGTCGTTGTAGTAGCAGGTACTCGACTAGAAGCGGTCTTGGCCGATGATCGCCATGTCACCCCTGACGATGTTGAACACCTCGGGCAGTGCGTCCAGGCTCGTGGAGCGCAGGCGCGGCCGAACTTCGTCAGGCGCCGCTCGTCGGGCAGCAGGTTTCCGTCGGCGTCGCGCTCGTCGGTCATCGTGCGAAACTTATATAGGTTGAACACTTTCTCGTCGCGGCCGGGACGCGGCTGGCGGAACAGCACAGGGCTGCCCAATTTTACGCGCACCAGAATTGCCACAATCGCCAGTACCCACCAGAAGAGAATGAGCAGGACAAGAGACAGGCACAGGTCAATGACTCGTTTGCCATATCGCTGATAGAACGTCTCGTTACCAAGCCTACTCAAAACAACGCCTAATAACTTCGATGATTACGTCCTGCTGCTCGGGAGTCATCTTGTTGTCGGAGGGCAGGCAGAGACCACGATGGAAGATGTCAGCGCCCACATCCAAAGGCAAGCCATCTGCGCCCGTTGCACCGCCGGAAATATACGCATTGGTCTTAGCTCGACCATTGCCCTCGCGCGTTACGAAAGCTTCATGCGATAAATAGGCTGCATATGCATGGGCTTCCAAATGGGACGGCCCTCGGCATTGATGGCGGCAATAGCCTCAAGAATCTCGGTGGGGCAGCTCTTTCCAGGTTCGCTTACGTAAAGCGACTCACTTTCGCCACGAACCTGCTTGCACATCGCATCGGCTCAATCAGCATACAAGAAAGCCAGAAGTTCGGCTCACAAACGTTAGGGTCGTAGGGGTTCATGCAAACCGGCAGACTCTTGAAGCCCTCTTTATAACGCTTATAAATAGCCTTCTTTTGGGCAATATGCTCCTCCAGATACGGAATCTGCCACGCACGACACCGGCAATCACATTGCTCATGCGATAGTTGTAACCCAGCTCCTCGTGCTGGTACCACGGAGCAGCTTCGCGCGACTGGGTCGACCATTTGCGCGCTTTATCGGCTGCCTCTTTGCTGTCCGTCAAAAGCATGCCGCCAGCGGAACCGATAATTATCTTATTGCCGTTAAAGCTAATGGCGCTGATGTTACCAAACGTACCAGTTTGACGACCCTTGTACGTAGCGCCAAGTGACTCAGCAGCATCCTCAACAAGGACAGCCCCGTGCGCATCACAAATTGAACGAAGCTCATCGACTTTGCCAGGCGTTCCGTAAAGATGCGCCGCCACAACGACCTTTGCAGTCGGATGCAGTTCAAAGGCCTTTTCAAGAGCGACGGGATCCATATTCCAAGTGTCACACTCGGTATCGATAAAAACGGGAACACCGCCTTCATAAACAACTGGGTTCACCGTAGCGTCAAACGTCATGTCACTGCATAACACTTCATCTCCGGGCTTGATGCCAGCGAGTTTCATGGCCAGATGCAGCGCTGAAGTACCACAAGAAAGGGCAACGGCATAGCCGCAACCAATCTTCTCGGCCATTTGGCGCTCGACTTCGTTGGTATTTTCCCCTACCGTCGACATCCAGTTGGTCTCATATGCCTCGGTAATATATTTGAGCTCATCGCCGTGCATGGTCGGCGAGCTAAGCCAAACTTTGTTCTCGAAGGGTTTAATGTCCATCTTGGCTCCTTATCCCTAATCGTTAAACTGCGGATGATACGTAGGTACAACCTCAGCGAGCACGGACTTAACCGTGTCGTTATCCTTGTCGAGGCAGTTGTGAAGCTTCTCGAGCTTGTCTTTAATCTCTTCCATCTTGTCGGCTTCGGCTGTGGAAATGCGGATCTCGGAGTGCTCGGTAGGCAGGAGCTGCTCATTGTCCATAAGGAGCTCCTCGTACATCTTTTCGCCAGGACGCAAGCCGACCTCTTTAATCTGGATATCTTTGCCAGGCTTAAGACCGCTGAGCGTAATAAGGTTGATGGCAAGGTCGTAGATCTTAACCGGCTCGCCCATGTCCAGTACAAAAATCTCGCCGCCATGCGCCAAGGCGCCGGCAGTAATGACAAGCTTGCTAGCCTCCGGGATGGTCATGAAGTAACGCGTGATGTCCTTGTGCGTAATGGTGATAGGGCCACCCTCACGAAGCTGGCGTTTAAACAGCGGGATGACCGATCCGTGACTACCCAGAACATTGCCAAAGCGAACAGCCGTAAAGATGGTCTTACTGTTTGCCGCGTAATACTGAACGATCATCTCGTCCATACGCTTGGTGGCGCCCATTACGTTAGTGGGATTAACGGCCTTATCGGTAGAAATCTGCACATAGTGGCTGCACTGGTACTTGTCGGCAAGGCGTACAACATTGAGCGTGCCAAAGACGTTATTTTCGATTGCCTCGCGGGCGTTGTGTTCCATAAGAGGAACGTGCTTGTGGGCTGCAGCGTGGAAAACAACTTGAGGATGGTACTTCTCAAAGACCTTGGTAATAGCTGGAAGATGCGTAATGGAGCCGATATAGACTTGAATATCAGTGCCCTGATCATGAGCGGTCTTGATAATGTCGTGATACAGCTCGTAGGTAGTGTTCTCGTAAATGTCGAACAACACGATTTGCGCAGCTTTGCCGGAAGCAGCTGACGTACAAGCTCTGAGCCAATAGATCCGCCGCCGCCCGTGACCAAAATGCGTTTATCGGTAACGTAGCCCATCTGGTTAAGGTCAAGCGACTTCTCCTCACGAGAAAGCAAGTCACTGATCTCGACCTCACGAAGAGCAACCCTGCCAACACCATCCTGCGGAATATCACGGACATTGGGGAGCGTGAGGACCCTAAGACCCGTCTTCATGCACAGGTCATAGATTCGCTGACGCTCTTCATGCGTGGCACTCGGAATTGCCACGACAATCTGTTCAGCCTCACAATCGTGCGCAATAGTAGGGATATCGGCGCAAGTACCGCAGACCTTAACGTCATGAATACGCTGATTTTGCTTATTGGGATCATCGTCAACAACAGCAACCGGATCTCCAATCATATCGGGGTCTCCGTTGAGCATACGTTTGATGGAAAGAGAGCCGGTCTCCCCTGCTCCTACGATGAGCGTACGCGGGAGATGCGCATCGGAATTGCTTTTAAAGCGCCAGAGCTGGCTACCATAAATTGCGCGAATGGCAAAGCGGCCGCCACCGCAAATAATGAGGACGACAGCCCATGCCATAACGTCCTCACGAAGGGTCATGCCCTTGCCAAATAGCACGTTAAAGATAACGTCGCCAATTACTGAGCCTACCGTTACAGCAGCAACAATACGTCCAGCCTCGGAAATGCTCGCATAGCGCCACAAGCTGCTATACATATGGAAGAACCAAAAGACGACAACGTTAACAAGCGCAAGCACAAGAATAGCCGGGCATGCGCCGGCTGCTCCGCTGATCGTCGCCCAATGCTGTGTTCCCCACGAAGCAACAAACACAGCAATAAAAGTTGCCGCAATGTCATATGCCATCAACGCATACGGCTCGAAGGCGCTCAACTTCCCCTTTTGCTTTGCACTCTTAGATTCAGTGTTCAAAATTAGTTCTTCTCTTCCCTATTTGTCCCGTTGTCTACGTCCCCGCCCCCGAGGACCCTCCTTGTTCCGTAAAACAGTCGCCGCACTTAGGCAATCGCCTTTTTAATGTTTCGCATTGTGCGCTGCTCGGCTGAAAGCACGGCAAGGCCAACGCGTGTAGTTACGCGTCGGCCGCACAGGTCGAGCTCCAGATAAGCAGTGCTCTTGCGTCTGTTAATGGTTTTGATAAGGCCTCGTGGCCCAGCAGCGGACCTGCCGTCACTACGACCTGGTCGCCGTCTTTTAGGGCCTCGCTCATGGGCACTACGCGGTCTCCCACATGCGTAAAGCTGCCAATAAGCTGGACCTCTTCTTTTGCCAGCGGCACAAACTGACCGTCCTGGGAAAGCACCCGGCAAAGTCGTCCATGCGCAGCAGATACTGTTGCACGGTGCGCGGGTCTGCCGTATCGCAGATAAGATAACCGGGAAAGAGCGGCTTGGTCGTATTGACCCATTCGCCGTGTACTTTAATCTCGGTTTGAAATTGGGGGTAAAAGAGCTCCTGCATGGCGCTAGCTGGCACCATGCGCTCGATGCGCTCGCGCATTACGTCTTCGCGACCGTTAATAACCTGGATCACATACCACACGAGCACCACCCCCTTGCTGTCTTACGTGTGGCTCACGGGGTTTGGGTATGGCTACGCCAGGGCGCTTGTGCGCGAAGGCGCTCCATATTCAAACCCTGAGCCCAGTTAGACAAGCACGTGGCTCTGCCCCACCGTGAACGGTATGTATATGCGCAGCGACTAGAGTCGCGGACGTGTATCGCAAAAATGACCGCGACTCCAGCTAGCTGCGTGCGGCCCAGTCAAGCGGGTACAAAACTGGACCGCACGCAAACAGCTGTAGGACTGCTGCGATTTGCCATGAGATATCAATTCGATAGAACAGCTTGCACATAGACAAGAACAAATCATTCGATGCGATACGCATGACGACGCTATTGGAGCTCGTGGTTTTTCTGGCACCGCCGTTACGGCCGGATGCTGATCTGCCCTGTGCTTCACGACCGGTTAAGCCGTGAGCGCAGTTGAACCCATGTAACGATAGATATACTAGCACAAGCCGGCAAGAAACCGATTTAGCCGCGCGCGGCAACATATCGTTCATTTGCAGTGCTTAAGGGGGTTATAATGCAAACTTGTTCACATTGACGCAGGTTTATGCGGGTGTGGTTGTTGGCACGCACCGCCCGAGCTACAACGCTGACGGCGGGAAATACAAAAAGGAATTATGTTGGGTTAACAAACTGTAGACAAAAGTGGGAAATAAATTGCGCAACTTTTTTGGGAGTTGGTGCTGGTGTGGCGTCACTTTGGTTTGCGCGGTAGCTGCATATGAAAAAAGCCTCCGGTTCCCGGAGGCTTTGCATTCACGGTGGTGGAGACGAGGGGATCGAACCCTGACCTCTTGACTGCCAGTCAAGCGCTCTCCCAGCTGAGCTACGCCCCCGTGACGAGGTGATACTATAGGGGAAGATTCTTGGTTGTGCAAGAAGTTTTTTAGGATGATTCTCGCACTTACGGGTTTTCTTACTCGCCCACCGTCCTGATACAACCCTAATGCAGCAAATACGCTATTGCAGTACCGGTGTGGACCTCAATCACTGCGGTGGATCGGACTACGTTGCTGATGCCGGTGTCGGCCAACAAGCCCAAGGGGCTGTGATCTAGCTCCCACTCTAGGCCATGTTCGCTTACCTCGGTGTTGGGAGCGATGGCGATGATGGAGAACGTCTTGCCTTCTGCACCTTCGATGGTCCACGATTCGCCTGCGTGGAGGATGCGGGCGACCACCTTGTCCTCGGCGATCCAGATGGGGGCATCCTCGTAGCTCGCGAGCAGGCCCAGTACGGAAAGTGCCATATCCGGACGGCCGCCGGTAGCGCAGGTCGCAACTACTTCGGCACCCGGCCAGCGACGGCGAACGAAATCGAGCGCCAGCGCCAGATCGGTATAGTCCTTGTACGGGTCGTGCCGCTCAACTTCAAAGGCTTCGGCGGCATCGACCAGAGCGCGACCGGCGTCACTCACCGTGTCGGCATCCCCCACAAATACGTCGCAGCCTAGCCCCGCGCCCAGAAGCGCGTCGAGCCCGCGATCCACGGCGACAACGTGATCGCACTCCCCCGCTAGCCTACGCAACAGATCCGCGCTCGACACCACCGGCGAGCCACAGACCACTAATACTTTGCAAGCCACGGCCCTCGCCTAGCCCTCAAACTCAAGAACGCGGGCCAGATCCAGGTCCTCATAGCTGTCAATAAAGATGTCGCAGTTGTCGCGAACCTCGTCGCGCTCCATACGGCCGTGCGGGTCATAAATGCCCACACGCTTAAAGCCGACGGTGCCAGAGCTCTTAAGGCCAAAGACGGCGTCCTCAAACACCCAGGCGCGCTCAAACTTGTGCCCGTGACGCTCCTCTAGGCGGCGCAGCGCCAGCTCGTATACGTCGGGGAACTGCTTGGAGCGCCCTGCCTCGCCCGTGGTGGTCACAAACTCCATGTAGGCATCGAGCCCGGCGCCCGCAAGCGCAGACGTAACCAGCTCGGCCGGCGTGGACGTGGCAACGCACATAGCAATGCCCGCCTCCTTCGCCTGCTTCAAAAATGCAAGCAGGCCCTCGCGCGGCGGTACCTTAGAGTAGCCATCGATCAGGATGTCGCTCAGCTCTCGGTAGAGCTCCTCGCCATTTGTGCCAATGCCCCAGGTGTCGTGGTAGGCCTGGCACTCATCCTCGAGCGACAAATGCTCAAACTGGGCAAAATCGTCGACCGTTACGTCAACTCCATGACGGCACAATAACTCGGCTGGGCATAGGCCCAAACGGGGGTGCTATTAACCAGTGTGCCGTCGCAATCGAAAATAAAAGCAACACTTGGGGCAGCAATATGGTCCATAAACGAGCCTTTCAATGTCAAAGAGTAAACAACCTGCTAAAAACGTTTTACCAAACGTCAACCCAACTATCTTGAAACCCTAATTGGTAAAACTGTCAAGAGTTTTACCATCGCAATTCTGCCAGTGGCATAAACATGGCGCTTACCGATTAAACGCCACCGCAAAAACACTTTCGTTCATATAAGTAACGAACAGGTGTTATCGTAGTTTTTGCCGAAAGTTCCACCGAGCACGCGAGGTGGAACGAATCATAGAACTATCGCCGTCCCTTCGATTCGTGCAGCCTTGGACCTTTCGCATCTAGTCACCAAGGCAACACGCTGCCGCGTCATGATGGGATCAAACGTGAGCGATACAAAGCTAAAGCCAGCAACCAAAAAGCCTGCTACCCGTAAAGCCGCCCCGCACGCGCCGGAGCTTACCAAAGACGATGTCTATCTGTTTGGCATCGGTACGTGGGAGCGCAGCTGGGAAAAGATGGGCGCGCACCCCGACACGCAGAACCGTACGCGCGGCTGGCGTTTTTGCGTTTGGGCGCCCGACGTAAAGAGCGTTCACGTTATTGGCGAATTTAACGACTGGGATGAGCAAGCCAACCCGCTGGTGCCCGTGCATACGAGCGCTATTTGGGAAGGCTTTATTCCTGGCGCCGAGCAGGGCCAGCTCTATAAATACCTCATCGAGACCAACGAGGGCGAAAAGCTCTACAAGGCCGATCCGTACGCCTTTAAGGCCGAGTGCCCTCCGGGAACGGCGAGCGTGCTGTGGACCCTCGATGGCTACCAGTGGAACGACGCTGCATGGCTCAAGCGCCGCGCCAGCCATAACCACATGACGCAGCCCCTTAACATCTACGAGGTGCATATTGGCTCGTGGAAGCGCCACGGCGACGCGCCGCAGGGCGAGCCGGACGAGTACGGCAACTACCCCGGCCCCATGGATCCCTTCCCCGCGCAACGCGGCGAGTTTTACACCTACGACGACCTGTCGGTGGAGCTCGTGGACTACGTGCGCGACATGGGCTACACGCATATCGAGGTCATGCCGCTTATGGAGCATCCCTTCGATGGCTCCTGGGGCTACCAGACGACCGGCTACTACGCCGCCACGTCGCGCTACGGCAACCCGCAGCAGCTCATGCACTTTATCGATGCATGCCACGAGGCAGGCATCGGCGTGATCATGGACTGGGTGCCCGGCGGTTTTTGCGCCGACTCCCACGGCCTTGCCACCTTTAACGGCCACATGCTGTTTGAGCACGAGATTCACCCCAACTGGGGCACGCACAAGTTCGACTTCGCCCGCGGCGAGGTACGCTCCTTCCTGGTCTCCAACGTTCTGTACTGGCTCGAGAACTTCCACGTGGACGGCATTCGCATGGACGGCGTGTCCAGTATGCTGTACCTCAACTTTGGCATCGACGATCCCGGCCAAAAGAAGTTCAACAAGTACGGTACCGAGGAAGACCTAGACGCCAGCGCGTTTATCCGTCAGGTCAACTGCGCCGTGGAGGCGCACTACCCCGACGTGATGATGATGGCCGAGGAATCCACCGCGTGGCCGCTCGTGACCTATCCGCCGCAGGACGGCGGCCTGGGCTTCCACTACAAGTGGGACATGGGCTGGATGAACGACACCCTGCACTACATGCAGACCGATTTTCCGTGGCGCCCCGGCAACCACGGCCTGCTCACGTTCTCTATCATGTACGCCTTTACCGAGAACTTCATTTGCCCGCTCAGCCATGACGAGGTCGTGCACGGCAAGTGCTCGCTCATCGGCCGCATGCCGGGCGACTGGTGGCGCCAGTTTGCCGGCCTGCGCACGCTGGCCTTCTATCAGATGACGCATCCCGGTGCCAAGCTCAACTTTATGGGCAACGAGATCGGCCAGTTTATTGAGTGGCGCTACTACGAGTCCATTCAGTGGTTCCTGACCGAGCAGTACGAGACACACCGTCATCATCAGGCGTTTATCAAGGCGCTCAACCACCTGTACACCGCCGAGCCCGCACTGTACGAGCGCGGCTACACCGACGACGGCTTTACCTGGATCGACGCGGACAACCCCAAGCAGTCCATCGTGAGCTTTGTGCGCCAGGGCGAGGACATAGATGACGACCTGGTGATCCTGATCAACTTTGACCCGGCGAGCTACGAGAGCTTCCGCGTGGGCGTGCCGCGCGAGGGCGATTGGGAAGTCATCTTCGATTCCGACCGTCCCGAGTTTGGCGGCAGCGGATACGCCGGTGAGGAGCCCTACACCTGCTCGAGCGAGCCCTATCCCTGGAACGCAGATGGACTCCATCGAGATTAAGGTGCCCGGCCTGGCAGGTGTGGTGCTCAAGCGCCGTGGTCCCAGCAGCTATAAGCCGCCCGTGGTCGAGAAGCCCAAGAAGGCGACACGCAAGCGCTCGTCCTCGGTGAAGCCCAAGACCGCGGCCGCCAAGAAGGCTCCGGCCAAGGCGAAGACTGCCAAGTCTGCCACCAAGCCCGCTTCCAAGACCACGACGAAGAAGGCAGCCACCAAAAAGGCTGCTCCCAAGGCCAAGGCAGCTTCTGTTAAGCCGTCTGCCAAGGATGCGTAACAAAGCCGTTACAGCTGTAATTACCCGCCTCGCCGAGGCGTAGGATACAAGTCATAACCGTTCCGGGAGAAACATCCCCGGGGGAAAGGAACGTATGAATAAGATCTTCGACAACAAGCAGGAGTTTACCGAGCTCTATCGCGATGCCGTCATGAGCATCAGCGGCAAGAGCGTCGAGGCCGCCAGCGACCTGGACCGCTTTAACGCCCTGGCCAAGCTCGTGGCCGAGAAGGCACGCACCGTTGCCACCAAGAGTGACGCCCGCGTCACCGCCGAGGGCAAGAAGCGCGTGTACTACTTCTCGATCGAGTTTTTGATCGGCCGCCTGCTTGACAACTACCTGCTCAACTTTGGCGTGCGCGACATGGTCGCCGAGGCACTCGACGACATGGGCTTTGACCTGTCCGTCATCGAGAACCAGGAGCCCGATCCGGCACTGGGCAACGGTGGCCTGGGCCGTCTGGCCGCATGCTTCCTGGATTCCATGGCAGCCGAGGGCATTGCCGGCTACGGCAACGGCATGCGCTACCGCTACGGCCTGTTTAAGCAGGAGATCGTCAACGGCAGCCAGGTCGAGGCCACCGACGAGTGGCTCACCCACGGCTATCCCTGGGAGGTCCGTCGTCAGGACAAGGCCGTGACCATTAAGTTTGGTGGCCACGTCGAGGGCTTTGAGGAGAACGGCCGCACGTTCTACCGCACGGTGGACACGCAGGACATCTTGGCTGTGCCTTACGACATCCCTGTTGTGGGCTATGCCGGCGAGACCGTCAACAAACTGCGCGTCTGGCTGCCGAGCCGGTCGAGGAGCACTTCGATCTGGAGGCCTTCAACCGCGGCGACTACGCCCTGGCCGATGCCGAGCGTGCCGAGGCCGAGGCAATCAGCGCCATCCTCTACCCCAACGACGCCGGCGAGCACGGCCGTCTGCTGCGCCTGAAGCAGGAGTACCTGTTTGTTTCGGCCGGCATCTACAGCCTGCTCGACACCTTTGAGAAAGAGCACGGCGAGAACTGGGAGCTGCTGCCGCAGTTTGTGGCCATCCACACCAACGACACGCACCCCGCCATGTGCGGCCCCGAGCTCATGCGCATCCTCATCGACGAGAAGAAGCTCGAGTGGGATGACGCCTGGAATATCGTGACGCAGGTCGTGAGCTACACCAACCACACCATCCTGCCCGAGGCCCTGGAGAAGTGGCCCATCGGCACGTTCTCCAAGCTCCTCCCCGCGTGTACCAGATCATCGACGAAATCAGCCGTCGTTGGCACGAGTCGTTCGACACCACACAGGAGGGATGGCAGGAGCGTCTGCGCCAGACCGCCATTCTGTGGGACGGCGAGATTCGCATGGCCAACCTGTCTGTGATCTGCAGTCATAGCGTCAACGGCGTGGCCAAGATCCACTCCGACATCATCAAGAACATCGTGCTCAAGGACTTCTATGCCCTGACGCCCGAGAAGTTCAACAACAAGACCAACGGCATCTCGCACCGTCGCTTCTTTGCCGAGGCCAACCCCACCTACGCCAAGCTCGTAACCGAGGCCATTGGCGATGGCTGGCTGAAGGACGCCTTTGAGCTTGAAAAGCTCAAGGAGTTTAAGGACGACACCGAGTTCCTGAAGGCCGTGGGTGCCTCCAAGCGCGCCAACAAGGAGCGCCTTGCTGCCTACGTTAAGGCCGAGACCGGTCTGGTCATCGATCCCAACACCGTCTTCGATGTTCAGGTTAAGCGCTTCCACGCCTACAAGCGCCAGCTCATGAACATCATGAAGGTGATGGACATCTACAACCGTCGTATCGCCGATCCCAACTTCCACGTGACGCCGACGACCTTCATCTTTAGCGGCAAGGCTGCCTCGAGCTACACCTTCGCCAAGGAGACCATCCGCCTCATTAACTCCGTGGCCGACGTCATCAACAACGACCCGCGCGTCAACGAGGTCATGAAGGTCTGCTTTATCCCCAACTTCCGCGTGAGCAACGCCCAGCTCATCTACCCCGCCGCCGAGATCTCGGAGCAGATCTCCACGGCCGGCAAGGAGGCCTCGGGTACGTCCAACATGAAGCTCATGATGAACGGCGCCATTACGCTGGGCACCCTCGACGGCGCTAACATCGAGATCGCCGACCTGGCCGGCCGCGAGAACGAGGCCATCTTTGGCCTGACCGCCCCCGAGGTCGAGCAGCTCTGGGCATCCAACAGCTACTTTGCGTGGGATACGCTCAACAACGATCGCGAGCGTCTGGGCCGCGTGATGGACGAGCTCAAGGACAACACCTTTGCGGGTCTTTCGGGCAACTTCGAAAGCATCTACAACGAGCTCATAAACAACAACGACCCCGACCTGGTCATGGCAGACTTCCGCAGCTACGTGGATGCGTGGGAGAAACTCACGGGCAGCTATGGCGACCAAGAAACCTGGAACCGCAAGGCCCTGCTCAACACCGCCTCGAGCGGCTGGTTCTCGAGCGACCGCACCATTCGCGAGTACCGCGACGAGATCTGGCACGCGTAAAGGCGCGCGAGCTCCCCTATGCCAGCACGGCATTACTCGACGGGCGTGACGTTGCGCCGCGCCCGTCGCTAATGGGTTTAGGAACATCGATGACAGAAGGAGAAATCGATGAGTAAGAAAGAATGCATCGCGATGCTCCTCGCAGGAGGACAGGGCAGCCGATTGGGGGCACTCACCCAAAAGATCGCCAAGCCGGCGGTTAGCTTTGGTGGCAAGTTCCGCATTATCGACTTTTCACTGTCCAACTGCTCTAACTCGGGCATCGACACGGTGGGCGTTCTGACGCAGTATCGCCCCTACCTGCTGCATGCCTACGTGGCTCCGGCGAGGCATGGGATCTAGACAGCCGCGACGGCGGCGTTTCGATCCTGCCGCCGTACGAGACGCAGACCGGCGGCGCCTGGTATGCGGGCACGGCCGACGCCATTACGCAGAACCTGGACTACATCAAGGCCAACGACCCCAAGTACGTCCTGATTCTTTCGGGCGATCACCTGTATCGCATGGACTACCGCAAGATGCTCAAGACGCACATTGAGAACAACGCCGACCTCACGGTGAGCGTTATGCCCGTGCCGTGGGAGGAGGCAGCCGCTTTGGCATCCTGACCACCGACCCCGAGGACGGCCGCATCACCAAGTTCACCGAGAAGCCCGATAAGCCCGATTCGAATCTCGCGTCCATGGCATCTACATCTTCTCGGCAGACGTGCTGATCGAGGCGCTCGAGGAAGACGCTCTGGACCAGCGCTCGAGCCACGACTTTGGCAAGGACATCATCCCCAAGCTGCTCGGCGAGGGCAAGCGCCTGTACAGCTACGAGTTCCACGGCTTTTGGAAGGACGTTGGCACCATCGCCAGCTTCCACGAGACCTCGATGGACCTGCTGGGCAACAACCCCGAGTTCGATCTGTTCGACAAGCACTTCCCCATCATGTCCAACATCACCACGCGTCCGCCGCACTACATTGGCCCGGACGGCCGCCTGGACGACTGCCTGGTCTCCAACGGCTGCAAGATCTACGGCACCGCTCGCCACTCGATCATTTCGACCGATGTCATCATCGAGGAGCGCGCCGTGGTCGAGGACTCCGTGCTACTGCCGGGTGCGCACGTTAAGAGCGGCGCGCACATCTGCCGCGCTATTTTGGGCGAGAACTCCACGGTCGAAGAGGGCGTGAAGCTCGGCTCTGTCGATACCACCAAGGATACGGCCGTCGTTGGAAATGACGTCGTTATCGGGAAGGGGGAATGATCCGATGATCAATCGCAAGGCCATCGGTTATATCACCGCTAACTACTCTTCGACCTACGGCAGCGTGCTGCTCAAGGACCGCCCCATCGCGTCCGTTCCGTTTTTGGGCCGCTACCGCCTGATCGACTTCCCGCTGTCCAACATGATGAATGCCGGCATTAAGACCGTCGGTGTCGTCATGCCGGGCAACTATCGCTCGCTGATCGACCATGTGGGCTCGGGCAAGGACTGGGGCCTGGACCGCAAGAAGGGCGGCCTGTTCATGGTGCCCGGCAACGCGTATGGCACCACCAAGGGCGGCATGCGCTTCCTGCTGCGCGACATCATTTCCAACAAGACGCTGTTCCAGCGCTCGGACAAGCCCTATGTTGTGATGATGGGCACCAACATCATCTTTAACATGGACCTCAACACCATCATCGACGCGCACGAGAACTCCGGTGCCCAGATGACCGTGGTGTACTGCAAGGCTACGCGCAACGTCGATGACGAGACCAAACTCGAAATTAACGAGAACGGTCGTCTGACGGGCGTGAGCGCCGGCGTCGTGTACGGCGACAACGCCTCTATGGACTGCTGCATCGTCAACCGCGAGACGCTGCTCGAGATCATCGATCACTATCAGGCCGCTGACTATCTGGACCTGCTCGAGGCACTTCAGGGCGACTTTGGCAACATCGACGTGTGCAGCTACGAGTACAAGGGCGAGGTCGTGGGCGTGTTTAGCGAGAAGTCGCTGTATCGCCGCAGCATGGACCTGCTCGACCAGACCGTGGCGACCAGCTCTTCGATCCCGAGCGCCCGATCCTGACCAAGGCTCACGACGTGCCGCCTTCGCGCTATGCGACCGGCAGCCACGCGTGCAACTCGATCATCTCGGCGGGCTGCATCATCAAGGGCACCGTGCGCAACTCGATCCTGTCGCGCGGCGTTGTGGTTGAGGAAGGCGCCTCGGTGACCAACTCGATCATCAATCAGAGCTGCATCATCAAGAGCGGCGCCCGCGTGAGAACGCCATTCTGGACAAGAACAACGTGGTTCCCACCAACACCGAGCTTCGCGGCACGCCCGAGAACATCCTGGTGCTGGGCAAGGCTCCGTTAACTTCCGACACCACCATCGTACGTTAACGTTGGCACCGAAACATCGTTCGTAACATGTAGAATAGCCGCCCGGTTCGCGCCAGGCGGCTATTCTCGAATTGCAACATGGGAGACAATATGGCAGATTCCAGCAAAAAGATGCAGATCGTGTTTGCCTCGGCCGAGTGCGCACCGTTTGTAAAGACCGGTGGCCTGGGTGACGTGGCGGGCTCGCTGCCTGCGGCGCTTGTGCGCGCCGGCGCCGAGGTTATCGTGATGGTGCCCAAGTACGCCACCATCAAGGACGAGTACAAGGCGCAGATGGAGCACTTTGCCGATTTTTACGTGAGCCTAGGCTGGCGAAACGAGTACTGCGGGCTTGAGAAACTCGAGCGCGACGGCGTCACCTATATGTTCGTGGACAACGAGCGCTACTTTGCGCGCGACTATCCGTACGGCTTTTTTGACGACGGCGAGCGCTTCGCGTTCTTCTCCAAGGCCATCACCGAGAGCCTGCAGCACCTGCCGGCCGGCTTTGAGTGCGACATCCTGCATTGCAACGACTGGCAGACGGCACTGGCACCAGTGTTCTTACGCGAGTTCTACCAGGGCCTGCCGCTGTACGACCGCGTCAAGACCGTGTTCTCGATCCACAACGTGGCGTTCCAGGGCCAGTTTAGCGACACCGTGATGGAGGACATCCTGGGTGTGGCGCATATTCCGGCGGCAGCTACGCAGCTGCGCTGCGACGCCTGCAGCATCAACTACATGCTGGGTGCGCTGCACTATGCCGATGCCATCACAACGGTGAGCCCCACCTATGCGGGCGAGATCCAGACACCCGAGTTTGGCGAGGCTTGGACGGCGTGCTGCGCGAGCGTTCCTACGCGCTGCAGGGCATCCTCAACGGCATTGACGTGGCGGCCTTTGACCCGTCAACCGACAAGCGCATTGCCGCCAACTACACGGTTGACGACCGTTCCGGCAAGGCCGTGTGCAAGGCCAAGCTGCAGGAGGAGCTGGGTCTCGAGGTTCGCGACGACCGCCCGCTCATGGTGATGGTCACGCGCCTGACGCGCCAGAAGGGCATGGACCTGGTCATGTACGCGCTCGACCGCATCCTGTCCGGCGGCGTGCAGGTGGCCGTGCTGGGTACCGGCGACCGCGACTACGAGGACGGCCTGCGCTACTTCCAGGACAAGTACCCCGGCACCATGGCCGCACGCATCGAGTTCGATCCGGCACTGTCGCAGCGCATGTATGCCGCCGCCGACATGTTCCTGATGCCTTCGAAGTTTGAGCCCTGCGGCCTGTCGCAGATCATCGCCATGCGCTACGGCACCCTGCCCATCGTGCGCGAGACCGGTGGCCTGAAGGACACCGTGCAGCCGTACAACGAGTTTACCGGCGAGGGTACGGGCTTCTCGTTTACCAACTTTAACGGCGACGAGATGGGCGACGCCGTGTTCCGCGCGGCACGCCTGTTCTGGGACAACCGTGACGCCTGGAACCAACTGGTCACGCAGGCCATGAGCCAGGACTTTAGCTGGACGCGCTCGGCCGACAAGTATCTGGCTCTGTACTTCTTTATGCACCCGGAGATCGAGAGGCCGGCGGCCGTGGAGGCTGAGGCCGAGCCCGAGCCCAAGGCCGAGCCGGTTGTTGAAACACCCGCTGCTGCCGAGGAGCCCAAGGCTGAGGAGAAGCCGGTTGAGGCTGAGCCCGCAAAGGCCGAGCCTGAGGTGAAGGCTGAGGCGACTCCCGAGCCTGAGTCCGAACCTGAGGTAAAGCCCGCTGCGAAGCCTGCGGCAAAGAAGACCACGACTCGTAAGACGACGGCTAAGAAGGCCACTGCGGCCAAGCGACGGCAACCAAGACCACCGCTGCCAAGACAACGACCACGCGCAAGCGCACCACCGCAGCTGCCAAGAAAGCCGCCGAG
>ENA-OQIR01000411-OQIR01000411.1-human-gut-metagenome-genome-assembly--contig:-NODE-411-length-18983-cov-3.356650_pt1 | contig 18983 bp, 23 predicted proteins | sample MGYA00242580_ERZ504745 | MGnify/ENA primary metagenome ERZ504745 (study PRJEB26092, sample SAMD00036214) | human gut metagenome | host: Homo sapiens | study: EMG produced TPA metagenomics assembly of... | reverse complement strand
CTTGCCAAGATAATGGTCGATGCGGAACACGCTCGACGGGTCGAACACTTCGGAGACCACGCGATCGAGCTCCTTGGCGCTGGCCAGATCATGACCGAACGGCTTTTCGAATGATCACACGACGCCAAGCGCCTTGTCGCTTTTCGCCAGACCACAGTCGGCCAGCTGACGGGACACCTGCGGGAACGCGCGCGGCGGCACCGACATGTAGAACGCGTGATTGCCGCGCGTGCCACGGTCGCGGTCAAGCTCGGCGACCGTGTCGGACAGACGCTCGAACGCTTTCGGATCATCGAACGTGCCTTGTACGAAACGGATACCGGCCGCAAGCTGCTTCCAAGTCGATTCCTTGAACGGCGTACGGCAATGCGCCTGCACGTTCTCCTTGACGAAGCCCTTGAAATGGTCCTCGGTCCAGTCGCGGCGTGCGAAGCCTGTCATACCGAAGCTTGGCGGCAACAAGCCACGGTTGGCCAGATCGTAGATGGCGGGGAGCAGCTTCTTACGGGACAGATCGCCGGTCACGCCGAAAATCACGATGCTGCATGGGCCTGCGATGCGGGGAAGTCTCAGATCGCGCGGGTCGCGCAGCGGATTCGTCCATGCGTCGGCCGCGTTGGATGCGGTTGAAACGGTTTCACTCATGCCTTTCATACTAACGCGCGGGCTCCACACGCCACCAAAGGGAATTCGAAAACGTCATGGCCCTTTTTTAGAGCATCCTACAAAACGGCATGGCGGTTCCCTCGTTTGGTGCCGCCACTACAATGCCTTCGGAAGCGAACGACGAGCCGGCTGCGGCTGGCGGAGGCAAAACATGGTGCACAACAAGCAGGGCATAGACATGCTGCACGGGCGCATATGGACGAAAGTCCTGCGATTCGCGCTCCCCGTGGCGGCGACCGGCATTCTGGAACAACTCTTCAACGCATCCGGCATCATGATCGTCGGCAACTTCTCCCAATCCGACGGCACCGCCGCGGTCGCGGCCGTCGGCTCCAACGCGCCCGTCACCGGACTCATCCTCAACCTGTTCATCGGCATCGCTCTCGGCGCGAACGTCGTCATCGCCAACGCCATCGGACGAGGCAGCCGCGAAGCGGTGCGCAACGCCGTGCACACGTCCATCGTCACCGCCCTGATCGGCGGCGTGATCGTCGCCATCATCGGAGAATTGCTCGCCGGACCGCTTCTCGGCATGCTCAACGTGACCGCCGACGTGTTCCCCCTGGCGCTCGCATACCTGCGCATCTACCTCATCGGCATGCCCGTCATCCTGCTATACAATTTCGAAACAGCCATCTTCCGCAGCATCGGCGACACCCAGGCTCCGCTCGCCGTACTCGCCATTTCCGGCGTGCTCAACGTGACCATGGGACTGATTTTCGTCGTATTGTTCCATTGGGGTGTTTCGGGCGTCGCGACGGCCACAGTCATCGCGAACGTCGTCAGCTCCATGATTCTGCTGTATCGACTGGTTCATACTGACGCAGCCATCCATGTTGATTTGCGCGAGTTCGGCATCGACTGGTTCACCCTGCGTCAGATTCTGCGCATCGGACTGCCCGCCGGCGTGCAAAGCGCGGTGTTCGCCGTGGCCAACATCATCATCCAAGCCGCCATCAACAGTCTCGGCACCGTTGTCATGGCCGCCTCCAGCGCCGCGTTCAACATCGAAATCATCGCCTACTACGTGCTCAACTCGTTCAGCCAGGCCTGCGCCACCTTCACCGGGCAAAACTATGGAGCCAAACGGATCGGACGCTGCAAGCGCGTGCTTGGCATCTGCATTCTGGAGGATTTCATCGCCACCGCGGCCACCATCGCCGTCGTGCTGTTCTTCGGCCATAGTCTGCTGGCGTTGTTCGATGCGACACCGGAGGTCATTTCCGTCGGCTACACCAGACTCGTCATGGTGTTCTCCGCCTACACGTTCAGCATGCTATACGAGGTCATGTCCGGATATCTGCGCGGCTTCGGCATCTCACTGGTGCCGGCGCTGCTCACCGTAATCGGCGTGGTCGGCGTGCGCATCACCTGGATCGCGTTCGTGTTCCCCGCGCATCGCACGTTCGAGCCATCATGATCGTCTACCCGATCAGCCTCGCCGCAACCGCCGTACTCATCGGCATCGCTCTGCTCTGCTACCGTCCGTCCAAGCGATTCGCCGTTAAACCTTAAGCGTGTGCGGCTTGCCGCCGTTCATGAACGCGGCGATTCGCCGGGTCAGAGCGCGGGGAAGAACCCGTTCCGCGAGCGCGCCCGCCTTGGTGAGCGGACCATGGTAGGCGAGGGTTGAGCCCGCGCATCATCCTGCGGTAGGCGTACGTGGCAAGCTGACGTGCGGTGGCCGGTTTGGTCATGGTGAAGAAGTTGCGGCCACTCATATTCGCAGCCTTCTGAAAGCCGGTCGTGGTCGGACCGGGACATACGCAGGTCACCGTCACGCCCGTGCCGCGCAATTCGTGGGCCACGGCCTCGGATAGCGAGCGCACGAATGCCTTCGACGCGAAATACATCGCCATGTATGGGCCTGCCATCATCGAGGCGACGGACGAAATATTCAAAATCCTGCCATGCCCGTTGGCGCGCATGTCTCGGCCATACCGATACGTCAACTCAGCGAGCGCATGCATGTTGAGCTGCATCATCTCGTTTTGCCGGTTCCAGTCGGCGTCGAGAAAATCCGTCCAGTCAGCGAAGCCTGCGTTATTAACGAGATGGTCGACCGCAATACCTTGTGATGTGGTGAAATCATGGAGTTTCTTCGGTGCGTTGGCTTCGCTCAGATCTATGGCGAACGTCACCACATGCACGCCAAAACGCTGCTCGAGCTTGGTTTTTATCATGTCAAGCCGTTCCTGCTGCGGGCGGTGATCACCAGGTCATGTCCGTCCGCTGCGAACAGCGCCGCCAGTTCGCGTCCGATGCCGCCGGACGCTCCCGTGATGAGTGCGTATCCCATGCCAACTCCTTCGTTTTGGTCCTATCTCGCCTATGAATGGCGGATTTGCGGGTCTGCCTGATGCTATCTCCACTATAGATGGCGGATGTTTTTCGACTTATACCCCCTGAGATAGCGTATGGGGGTAAAAAGCGCGGCTTTTCACTTTGCCGTCCGCCATCTATAAGCGAGATAACATGTGTCGAAAGACGAAATCCGCCATCCATAGGCGAGATAGGTGTTTTGTGGAGGGATGGAGGACAGTGGTGAAAACAAAGTCGCATTACGATTCGCCGCTTGGCGGCATCACGCTGATCACCGACGAAACGGCATTGCTCGGCCTGTGGTTCGATTGGCAGCCAGGCTATGCGGACGATGATTCCGCGGTTTTGGGTGATTCGCCGACGATTGGCGCCGCGAAACGATGGCTGGACGAATACTTTGCAGGTTGCATACCTCGGACCGAAGTGCCGTTGCGGCTGGAAGGCACGCCGTTTCGCAAGGAAGCATGGGCATTGCTGCGGAAAGTGCCATACGGCGAAACGGTTTCATACGGCGGACTCGCACGTCGATTGGAGTTGAAACGTGCGGACGGGCGTAGGGTATCCGCACGCGCCATCGGGGGAGCGGTGCACCGCAATCCGATCGCGCTTATCGTGCCCTGCCATCGGGTCGTCGGCGCTGACGCAGTCTCACCGGTTATGCGGGAGGCATTGAAACCAAAATCCGTCTGCTCCAACTCGAAGGCGTGCTGAAGCAGACGGAACGGATGGATGTGGATTGCGAATCTATAGACCGGATTTGGCGATCCACCCGCTGACGGCTTCGGCGGCTTTACTTGCGTTGTTCTGTGCGTCGGTCCCCATGACCGCAAGCCCCGGCTTCACCGTCGTCTTGGTGATTGCGGTGATACGTTCCGGAGTCCGTCCAAGCCCGCTGCCGCCGTGCGTGCAGAACGGATAAATGGTCTTTCCGGACCAGTCGCGGCTTTCCAGAAAAGCGTACACGGGCATCGGCATATCGCCGCACCAAATCGGATAGCCAAGGAACACGGTATCGGACGAATCGAGCGCATCGGTATCGCCGCTGAGCGTGAACAGCGGACGCGCGTTGACACGCTGCTCCTCCTGCACCATTTCTGAGGTCGCGGCGTACCGTTCCGGATAAGGCTCGGTACGTGCGATTTCAATCATCGGCGAATCGGTCCGCCGGGCCACCTCTTGGGCAAGCTTCGCGGTATTGCCGACCGTCACCTCGCCCACTTCGTAGTTTTCGCCGGCGCGGGAGAAAAACACCACCACCATGTTGCGTCCTTTCATGGTCCTTGAAGAGGCCGTTGCCGCATCCGTCATGCGTCAGTCCAAGGGTTTATCAGTCCATCTTTGGAAACGATTGTGCTCGATACGCGAGCAGACCGTCGATGAACCGTGCAAGACCCTCGATCATGCGTGCACGCGGACAGGCCACGTTGATACGCACGAAATCATGACCGTTGCCACCATATTCGGAACCCTCGGAGAACATCACCTTATGCTCGCGTTTGAGATAATCGCACAACGCATCCGTGTCATGCGTGATGGCCGAACAGTCGACCCACAACAGGTAGGTGGCATGTCCTTCGACCATGATGATGCGCCGGTCGGCCGGCACCGAAGCGTTGTATTTGTCGAACATCGCACGCGCGGTCGCCTTGTTGCCGGCAGATAGGCTCGTAATTCGTTCAGCCACGGTTCGCCTCATTGAACGCGGCCAGGTGGAGTCCATGGCGAAGCGTTCGGCTCCGCCACCTCATCGGTGTTCAAAGCTCGCCACACCTTATGACGCAGCACCGGATTCGGAATCATCACGGCCGCGGAATTCAGTCCTGCGATGTTGAACGTTTTGGTCGGAGCCATGCAGGTCACCGAATTCATCGCGCAATGCTCACCCACCGAGGCGAACGGCACGTAATCGAAACCCGGATCGGTCAGATCGCAGTGAATCTCATCGCTGACCACCGTCACATGATGCTTCCAGCACAGTTCGCCGATACGTTCCAAAGTCTCACAATCCCAAATACGGTCGATCGGATTATGCGGTTGCACAGAATCATCAGCGTGGTCTGCGGGTCGGCGAGTTTCGTTTCGAAATCAGCCCAATCGATCTCGTAATGTCCTTCGCCGTCATAGGCGAGCGGCGATTCAAGCACACGGCAGCCATTGTTGAGAATCGAATTGAAGAAGATGTTGTAGACCGGCGTCATGATCACGACGTTCTCGTTCGGCGTGGTGAGTTTCCTGACCATGCTGGAGATCGCCGGCACCACACCGGTGCAGAACACCAGCGAGTCCGGGTCGATGGCAAGCCCATGACGGCGTCCCCACCAATCCACGTACGCCTGATTCCATTCTGGCGGCACGATCGAATAGCCGAAAACGCCATGCTCGACGCGCCGACGCAACGCCTCGCGGATTACGGGCGCGGTCTGGAAATCCATATCCGCCACCCACATGGGCAGCGCGTCGCCAGCCTCCTCCCATTTGAGCGAGTACGTGCCGGAACGGTCGATCGGAGTATCGAAATCGTAAGTCATACCGCCAATCCTACCTACTGTTATGCGGCGTCGGCTGTCACGATCGTCGTGGCCGTCGGATCGATTTTCGCCGGATCGAGCGTCATCTCGTTGATATGGTCGGCGCGAATCGTGCCGGACGAAGGATTGAACACGCTGTCGATCGTGCCATGCACGTCGGCATCGACGGAGGAATATTCGAACGCGAGCGTCGTATTGACGAGCCGGCAGTCACGCAACACCAGATGGTCCACGTAGCACAGGCCCTGCAGGCTTTCGATCGTGCAATGCTCGAACGTCACGTTACGCGAGTTCCACGCCAGATACTCGCCGGAAATGAACGAATCGCGCACCGTCACGTTCTCACAGTTCCAGAAACAATCCTTCGAAATCAGACGGGAATTGGAAATCTCCACGTTCCTTGCGCCATCGAACGGATAATTGCCCACCAAACGTAGGTTGTCGGCTTTCACATCCGCGCAATTCATCGCCAGATAGTCGCCATGCGCGCTCACATTGTCCAACGTCACGCCGGAACAGGCCCACAACGTCTCCTCGGCGTTGACGAAATCCACGTTGCGTAACGTCACGTCATGGCAGCGGCGGAAATTCTTCGGCGCCTCGATCGTTGAATCCTCCACCGTGATATGGTCCGTGTACCATACGCCCGCACGTGCCATCTCAAACCACGTGCAGTCCTTCGCATCGATATCCGAGCAATACCACAGCGGATACTTCCATTTGAACGAGCTCGACCTCAGTTCGATGTCATGGGCATGCTTCAACGGCGATTCGCCATCGTCGAAAATCGTATCGACGTACCGGCGGTCATGCGCGAAGAACTCCGCGCGCTCGCCGGTGAGGAACGCCTGGCGGGTTTCGGACATGTCCTGCTCCGCAGCGGATGTAAATGTATCTGGAGTGTTATTCACCGTATGCTCCTTCATGCTCTGTTGGAAGAGACTAGGAACTTCAAGTACTTGAAGTCAAACAGGGAGCCACGTTCGTCTGGAACGAACACGGCTCCCTGCGGAAAATCGGGAAATGCGCGCCGAAACAGGCAGAGGAATCAGCCGATCAGCGCTGCCGGATACTTCGCCACGGCGGCGTCGATCTGCTCATCGGTGGACGTGGCGACGCCTTGGATGAGGAACGGCTTCAGATATGTGGCATGCGTATGACGGAACGTGGTCTCGAACGGGGAAAGCAGCTCCTCCATGGTGCGCACATGGCTGCCTTCACGCGTGTAGGAGTCCGCCGGAGAGCCGGTGGACACGGCCAACATGAACTCCTTGCCTTCGAGCGCCCGCCCGCCGCCGTAGGCCCAGCCGGCCTTGATCACGTCATCCTCCCACTGCTTGAGCAGCGCGGGGAGCTGTACCAGTAGAACGGGAACTGCAGCACGATGCGGTCATGCGTTTCGATGAGCTCCTGCTCATGTTCGACGTTGATTTTGAAGTCGGGATATGCGGCGTACTCGTCCACCACGGTCACGTCGCCGGTCTCGTTGGCCGCGTCCATGAGCTTGCGGTTGACCTGCGATTTTTCCAGATGCGGGTGGAACACCAGTACCAGTGTCTTCATTCATGCTCCTTGTCCAAAGGTTTTTCGTTACGTTCCAGTATGCAGCATGATAATCTCGCCGCGCTTGCTTTGCACATAATCCGTCGATGTCCACGCGCCGATACGGTTGCGCATGGTTTGTCGGGGTCGGCGATAGTATGTTGGCCGTCGTTGTGGCGCGTCGGGGTATATCAGGGCGCGGCAAGAGAAGGCATGAGAAGAGAAGCATGGGAACGGACGGAAGAAGGGCTGATATTTAATGGTGCGGACGCAGAACAGGAACGCCGTCATGGGCAAGGCGTTCAGAACGGCATTGCCGCGGACGTCGCCGGTCTGCATCAGCTTTTCCTTCTGGCGTTGTCGTACGGCGTGCTGATGGGCACGCGCGGCTTTTCGTTCCTGTGGCCCATGTGCATGAGCGCGTTCATCTTCACCGGTTCCATGGAATTCGTCACCGTGAATCTGCTGGTGTCCGCGTTCAACCCGTTCGTCACGTTCATGCTGGCCGTCATGCTCGGCACCCGTCATCTGTTCTACGGCATCTCCATGCTCGGCCGGTTCAAGAACATGGGCGCCAAGAAGCCGTATCTCATTTTCTCGTTGTGCGACGAGACCTTCGCCATCGACAACGGCACCATCATTGCGGCCGACGTCGATCGCGGATGGTTCTACTTCTTCGTCGGCCTGCTCAACCAGTCATCATGGGTGGCCGGCGCCACGCTTGGCGGCCTTCTCGGAGAACGCATCACCTTCAACACCTCCGGTCTCGACTTCATCATGACCGCCATGTTCGCCGTCATTTTCGTGGATCAATGGCTGACCACGAAACGCAAAAGCCACATGGCCGCGCTTACCGGCATAGCGGTGCCCGCGATCTGTCTGGGGGTGTTCGGCGCCGACAATTTCATGATCCCATCCCTGGTCGCCATGCTCGTCATGTTCATTCTGCTGCGGCCATACCTGGACGACCTGAAGATCGACAAGACGGACGGGAGAACGAAACGAACAACGCGGACAAGGAGACGAACGCATGATGATCATGACCACGTGGCAAGGCGTCATCACCATCATCATGGCGATGCTCGGCACCATGCTGACACGTTTCCTGCCGTTCCTGCTGTTCCCCGAATCGAAGGAACCGCCGCGTTTCATCACCTACCTGGGCACCGTCCTGCCGTATGCCATGACAGGCCTGCTTGTCGTGTACTCGCTCAAAGGAGTGCGCCTGACGTCAGGCAGCCACGGCATTCCCGAATTGTTGGCGATTATCGCAATCGCCCTGCTGCACATATGGAAAAGGAACATGCTGCTGTCGATCGCCGGCGGCACCGCCGTCTATATGCTGCTGGTACAGCTGGTTTTCTCGTAAGACGGCTTCCGCCTGTGCTTGGCATTGCGATTACCTGGCGAGCCCCATCTCGTATTTGAGCGTCATCACACGAATGGCGGATTGCTGCACCTTCCGCGCGAACGTCGCATCGCCGGCCGCTTTGGCGTTCAATCCGTCCAACACCGGCTGCACGTAGGAAGAGGCGCCGATACATGCCAAATCGCCGCCGGCTTCGACCAGCCGCACACCCAAATCACTCGGCTGCACGCCACTCAAAGCCGTTGCGGACAGGGAATCGGAAGTGACGACGCCTTGGAAGCCGATTTTCCCGCGCAGATAGCCGGTGACCAGCGTTGATGAGAACACGGCCGGATTATTCGGATCGATCGCCTGATATGTGGCCAAAGACATCATCACCATCGAAGGGCTTGCCTCCAACGTGCTGTTGAACGCGCTGATTTCCGGACCATCCAACGTGGTGGTGGTGTCGAGGATGCCGTTCGCGGTGAAATCGGTATTGCCGGTCACCGATCCCAAACCCGGATAATGTTTGATGGCGCTGCTACCCCCGAATCGGACATGCCCTGTATGAACGCCTTCGCATGGTCCGCATTGCCGGCCGGATCAAGACCGAAATCACGGTACAGCGCGCCAATCGGGGCGTTCGACGAACGGTCCACGGTCACCGTGCCGACGACGGGTGCCAGATCGACATTGATGCCGGCAGCCTTGAGCTGCGTGCCCCATGCGGATGCCGATTGCCTCAACTGGCTGACATCCATTGCGCCTGCTGGGTGGCCGAAGGCATGGTATCGAACCCGGCCCCCTTGAGATGCTGGACCAGACCACCCTCCTGATCGGTGGACATCAACAGCTGGTTGTCGCCCGGAGCATACGATTGCAGCGTGGATGTGGCGGCCGCGACCCCGGCGATCCCCGAAGTCCAGTTGCCGATGATCAAAACCGAACCAACATGCCTGTTCGCAATGAGGTCATACAACGATGACGGATCGGAACCAGCGAACAATGGCGCCATAACCAGCTGCCCGACCCGTTCCTCGACACTCATGGACTCCACGGCCCGCACCGCCTTGGCATGCGGCGAATCGTCGCGGACGGACGGCACTTGCGCCTTGTCGAGGGAATCATGCGTGACCGTCGGCCGGCGAGTGGAAAAAGCTGCGGTGGCGGCGTCCGATGGGGAAGCGTCGCCGGAACATGCGGCCAACGTGACCGGCAGCATCGCCACGCAGCAGGCAGCCACCAATCGTGTGAAAAACCCATGAGCCTTCTTCATACCGCCATTATGGCATGCCGGCATTCCCCATATGTTCTCTTCATACGGACATGCCACGGAACAGCCGATTCAGCCCACGGCCAGATCCGTTCGGCTGGCGGCTTAACGGCGTTCCTCGCCTGTCGCTAGGCTATTAGCATGTCTTTCTTTGATATGTTTGGTCCCATGTTCGATCCCGAAGGCGGCTCGAACCGTGCCGGCAGGCAGAATCCGCGCAAACCCAGCAACGACGATCCGATCATCCTCAACGTCGAAACCGACGGAGGGGACGGTCCGCAACCATCGTCGAACGTTCCCCCGAAACGACCTTCGGCCCCCGCATCACCAGCAAGCCGAACCGTCCGCGCAAACCGTCGAACGGCAGCAAGATCTTCATCGGCGTGGTGCTGGCGCTCGCCATCGTCATCGGACTGTTCTTCGCGCTCGCGCAGTTCGTCACCGATGTCATGTGGTACAGCCAGCTCGGCTTCCAAAGCGTGATTTGGACGCAGCTGGGCACCAGGGTCGGCCTCTGGCTGGCGTACGCGGTGCTCATCGCCGCAGTCGGCTTCATCTCCGCCACGCTGGCGATATGGGCGCGTCCCGACGCTGCGGACGGCTCCACCATCCGCGTGAACGGCGACACCATCGAAATCGGCAAGAGCATGAGCTCCAAGAGCGCTCGACGCATCGCCGTGGTCATCTCCCTGATTGTCGGACTGGTGTTCGGCTCCCAGTTCAACGCGAACTGGTCCGAAATCCTGCTCATGTTCAACTCGCAAAGCTTCGGCACCAAGGATCCGCAGTTCGGCATCGACAACGGCTTCTACGTGTTCGTGCTGCCCGGACTGAAACTCATCATGTCCGCTGTCTCGCTGTTGCTGCTCGCTGGCATCATCTTCTCCATCGTCACCCACGTGCTTATGGGCGGCATCCGCATCACCATGCCGGTGAACGGCCATGGCCTGTTCCGCATCACCAAACGCGCCCGCCGCCAGATCGGCATCTGGCTGATGCTCAACATGTTCGCCTGGGCCGCCAATCAGGTTCTGGGCGTGTTCTCGCACCTGACCGAGGAAGGCAGCAGAATCACCGGTGCCACCTACACCACGGTGAACGCCACCATCCCCGTCACGTTCATCATGGCCGCCATCACCGCCATCCTTGGCGTGATACTGGGCCTGTGGATTATGAAATCCCATACGTTGGAAGGTTCCGCACCCATCGCGGCACGTGCTTCCGAAGCGCTCAAGGCGTGGAAGGTGCCGACCGTGGCCATCGCCTCCGCCATCGTGGTGAGCCTGGTGCTTACCGTGGCCTGGCCGGTGCTGCTGCAGCGCTTCCGCGTCAATCCGAACGCGCAGGAAATGGAATCCACCTATATCCAGCGCAACATCGACGCCACCCGCGCCGCGTACGGCTTGGACAAGGTGAAGGCCGAACAGTACAAGGCACCACCGAAGGCGAGGAAGGCGCATTGGCCGATTCCGCGGAATCCACCGCTCAGATCCGCCTGCTCGACCCGCAGATCATCTCCCCGACGTTCAAACAGCTGCAGCAGTCCAAGCAGTACTACACGTTCGCCGACACCGTCGCGGTCGACAAATACGACGTCGACGGCGTCAGCCAGGACACGGTGATCGCCGCGCGCGAACTCGATCTGGACGGTCTCGACAACCGCAACTGGGTCAACGACCACACCGTGTACACGCACGGCTATGGCGTTGTGGCCGCCTACGGCAACAAGGTGACCGCCGACGGCCAGCCGAAGTTCTTCGAAGCGGGCATCCCCACCCAAGGCAAGCTCACCGATTCCGAAAAGTACGAGCCGCGCATCTACTTCTCTCCGAACGCCACCGAATATTCGATCGTAGGCGCTCCGGAAGGCACCAAATCCTGGGAATTCGACTATCCGACCGGTTCGGAAGGCGCCACCAACACCTTCAAGGGCGATGGCGGTCCGAAGATCGGCAACATCTTCTCCAGACTGCTGTACGCCATCCGCTTCGGCTCCGACCAGATCCTGTTCTCCAACCGTGTGAACTCCAATTCGCAGATTCTCTACGACCGTTCCCCGAAGGAACGTGTGGCCAAAGTCGCGCCGTATCTGACGCTTGACGGCCGCGTATACCCGGCCGTGGTGGACGGACGGGTCAAGTGGATCGTGGACGGCTACACCACTTCGGACGCTACCCATACTCTCAGATGACCGACTTGGGCGAGGCCACCAAGGACTCCACCACGGAATCCTCCGACACGGTAAGCAGCCTGAACTCGAAGAACGCCAACTACATCCGCAATTCCGTGAAAGCCACCGTGGACGCATACGACGGTTCCGTGGACCTGTATGTATGGGACCAGTCCGACCCGGTCATCAAAGCCTGGGAGAAGATCTTCCCCGGCCAGTACCACCAGCTGTCGGAAATCTCCGGCGACCTGATGAGCCACATGCGTTATCCGGAAAGCTGTTCAAGGTGCAGCGCGAACTGCTGGCCAAATACCACGTGTCCAGCGCCAACCAGTTCTTCTCCGGAGAGGATTTCTGGCAGACCCCCGTCGACCCGACCGAATCGCAGCAGGCGCAACAGCGAGACATCCTGCAGCCGCCGTACTATCTGACGCTGCAGACCGGCGGCTCCAGCGAACCGGTGTTCTCGCTGACCTCGTCGTACATTCCCGCAGGCTCGTCCACCAGGGAAATCTTGACCGGCTTCCTGTCGGTCGATTCCGACGCGGGCCACGAGAAAGGCAAAATCGGCTCGAGCTACGGCACCATACGATTGCAGGAACTGCCGAAGGATTCCAACGTGCCGGGCCCCGGCCAGGCGCAGAACAACTTCAACGCGTCCGCCGACGTGTCGAAGGAACTCAACCTGCTCGAATCCGGCTCGACCAATGTGCAGCGCGGCAACCTGCTCACCCTGCCTCTCGGCGGAGGCCTGGTCTACGTGCAGCCGGTGTACGTCAAATCGTCCGGCTCCACCAGCTTCCCGCTGCTGAAGAAGGTGCTCGTCGCATTCGGCGACCAGGTCGGCTTCGCCGACACGCTGGACGAGGCTCTCGACCAGGTGTTCGGCGGCGATTCCGGCGCGTCCGCAGGCGACGCCGAAAACGTGGGCGACACCACCGATGACAAGCAGGATGCTAAGAACGACGATTCCGCCGATGGCAAGACCAACACTGACGGCAAGCAGGACACGCCATCCAATACCGACGGTAAGACCGGCGGCAATAATGGCGATTCGTCCGGCACGATGAGCGCCGACCTGAAGAAGGCACTCGCCGATGCCGCACAGGCCATGAAGGATTCCGATGCCGCCATGAAGAAGGGCGATTGGTCCGCCTACGGCGACGCTCAGAAGCAGCTTCAGGAAGCACTGAACAAGGCCATCGAACTCGAACAGTGATTCCCGTCCGATTCCCTTCATGAAATACGCAGGGGCCGGCTCCTTCCAAAGGAACCGGCCCCTGTTGTCGTTCGCCGCCGGGTATGCTGGGCGCATGGCCGACTATTCTTTCCGCATCGCGACGCAAGACGATATCCAAGCGATCACCGACATCTACAACGCGGCAGTCATCCGCGGCGGCTCGTCCGCCGACACCACGCCACGTACCTACGCGCAACGCAAGGCATGGTGGAATCGCACCACGATCCATATGCGGTGTTCGTCACCACCGTGCCTGCCACGGATGCAGCCACGGGAAGGCGGCGAACGGATCATCGGCTTCTCCGCGCTGTCCGTGTTCTACGACCGCGCCGGCTACGACGCGTCACCGACCTCGCCTACTACATCGCCCCCGAATGGCAGGGCAGGGGAGCGGGCACCTTCACACTGGCCAAACTGCTTGACGAATGCCGAAACCGCCACATGCGCAAAGCCTGCGGCATCATCTTCGCCGACAACCGCGGATCCATCGCACTGATGAAACATTTCGGATTCACCCAATTCGGACTCATGCCCCAAGCCGCCACCGACTCCACCGGAACCATGCGCGACATGAGCTACTGGCATCTCGACCTGTAAGCACCTGACAGTAGAATCTGTGCGGTTAAACAAGACGAGAGCACGCAAGAACACAGAGGAATGGACGATTATTATGGCATCTGATTTCTGGCTGATCGCAGGACTGGGCAACCCCGGCTCCAAATATGAGGCACCCGCCACAACATGGGCTTCATGACCGCCGACGTGCTGGCCGAACGCTGGTCCGTCAACTTCTCCGACCACAAGGGACTCGCCATGCTCGGCAAAGGCGTGATGAACCTATCCGGCCGCAACGTCAAATTCTTCCTCGCCAAGCCACTCACCTACATGAACGAATCCGGCAACGCGGTCGCCTCCATCAGCGCCTACTACCAGATCGAACCGGACCATATCGTGGTTATCCACGACGACATGGACCTCGACTTCGGCAGAATCAAAGTCAAAGCCGGCGGCTCCGCAGGCGGGCACAACGGCATCAAATCCATCGACCGTTCGCTCGGCACCCCGAAATACGCGCGCGTGCGCATGGGCGTCGGCCACGCCCAACGCGGAGCCCACGCGCACGACAACACCGTGAACTGGGTGCTGGGCGGCTTCGGACCGGACCAACGCAAGCAGCTCCCCGAATTCCTCGCCGACGGTGCCGACGCGGCCGAAACCATCATCTTCGACGGTCTCGCCAAAGCCCAGGAGCGATTCAATGGCCGCTGAACCGACGTCTCCGGCGCAACCACCGCAACTGCCGACCGCAGGCTCGCTTGCCGGCATCCTCGACGTGCTGGAAACCGATGACGATTTCCGCGCGCTCATCGCCGGGGAAATCGAAGAACCGGAATCAGACATCGACCCCAGCATCACCGTCGGTGTGCCGGACGGCCTACGCCCGGCGCTCGCAGCCGGCGCTGCGGGCAAACAGCCGGTCGTGCTCGTCGTCGCCTCCAGCCGCGAAGCGGAGGAAGCCGTGGAGTCCATCCGTTCCTGGTATGACGGAGACCCAAACGATGTGGCGCAGCTTGAAGCATGGGAGACCCTTCCCCATGAACGGCTTTCACCACGCGCGGACACTGTGGCAAGCCGCATGGCGGTGTTCCGCAGGCTGAAGCATCCCGAAGAGGGCAGCACGCTGTTCGGCCCCATCCGCATTCTGGTCATGCCGGTGCGCTCCCTCATCCAACCGGTGGTCGCAGGCTTGGGGGACGTCGAACCACTCGTGTTCTCCCAAGGCGAGGAACTGCCTCTTGACGAAGCATCCCGCAAACTGGTGGAAAACGCGTACACGCGCGTCGACTTGGTGATGGACCGTGGCGAATTCGCCGTCCGCGGTGGCATCATCGACGTTTTTCCGCCCACTCTGCCGCATCCGGTGCGTATCGAATTCTTCGGCGACGAGATCGACACCATACGTGAATTCCACGCATCCGACCAGCGCACCTACGGTAAGGATATTTCCACCGTATGGGCCACGCCATGCCGTGAACTGCAGTTGACCGACCAGATTCGCCAACGTGCGAAATCGCTGATCGGCTCCATTCCCAACGCCGAGGACATGCTCGAATCCATCGCCAACGCCATCCCGGTGGAAGGCATGGAATCGCTGCTGCCCGCGCTGGTCGACGATATGGAACCGGTGCAGGGCATGCTGCCCAAGCATGCGCTGGTCATGCTGTCCGACCCGGAAAAACTTCGTCGCGCCGCCGACGATCTGGCGAAAACCACCAACGAATTCCTTGCCGCAAGCTGGCATGTCGCCGCATCCGGACATGGCGCCGGAGCGCCGATCACCTTCGACCAGGCGAATTTCTACGATTTCGAGGAAACCATCTCCGCACTCGTCTTCTCCAAACATGACGTGTGGAAACTCACCAGCTTCGGCGTCGACGCCACCCGGGAAGGCCACATCCAACTTGATGCCACCAAACCCGGTGAATACCGCGGTGACGAAAACAAAGCGGCCTCCGGCATCGAAGGACTGCTCGACGCCGGCTATGCGGTGACGATCACGGCCGCGGCCCAAGGCACACTCACCCGACTGAAGCGTGCGATCAACGAAACCGGCATCGCGAATTTCGATTGCGTCCGATCGCGCGCCATCGACGGTTTCGTGGACGACGCCGCGAAAATCGCCCTGCTCACCGAACGCGACCTGACCGGCCGCACATCCGCCGCAGGACAGGCGAAAACGCCGAAACGCCGCCGCAAGGCCATCGACCTGATGGAACTCAAAACGGGCGATTACGTCGTGCACGAACAGCATGGCATCGGCCGGTTCGTCGAGATGCGCCAACGTACCATCGGCAAAGGCGAGAACCAGACCACCCGAGAATACCTGGTCATCGAATACGCTCCCAGCAAACGAGGCGCGCCGGCGGACAAACTGTTCATCCCCACCGACCAGCTCGACCAGGTCAGCAAATACATCGGCGCCGAAACGCCGAAACTCAACAAGCTGGGCGGTTCCGACTGGGCCGCCACCAAAGCCAAGGCGCGCAAGCATGTGCATGAGATCGCCGAGGATCTGGTCAAGCTCTACTCGGCACGCCAGCGTACGAAAGGCTATGCCTTCAGCAAGGACACGCCGTGGCAGAAGGAGCTGGAGGACGCTTTCCCCTATCAGGAGACGGCCGACCAGCTCACCACCATCGACGAGGTCAAGTCGGATATGGAGAAACCCATTCCGATGGACCGTCTGATCTGCGGCGATGTGGGCTTTGGCAAAACCGAAATCGCGGTGCGCGCCGCGTTCAAGGCGGTGCAGGATTCCAAGCAGGTGGCCGTGCTCGTGCCGACCACACTGCTCGTGCAACAGCATTTCGAGACTTTCACCGAACGTTTCGAAGGCTTCCCCGTGAACGTGGCTGCCATGAGCCGATTCCAGACCACCAAGGAGATCAACGAGACCATCAAGGGGCTTGAAGACGGTTCCGTGGATGTGGTCATCGGCACGCACAAGCTGCTCAATCCGAAGATCAAGTTCAAGGATCTGGGACTCGTCATCATCGACGAGGAACAGCGTTTCGGCGTCGAGCACAAGGAGACGCTCAAGGCGTTGCGCACCAATGTGGACGTGCTGAGCCTGTCGGCAACGCCTATCCCGCGCACGTTGGAAATGGCTGTCACCGGTATCCGCGAAATGTCCACGCTGGCCACGCCGCCGGAGGATCGTCTGCCGGTGCTCACCTACGTCGGCGCTTACGAGGACGCGCAGGTCACCGCCGCCATCCGGCGCGAGCTGTTGCGTGGTGGGCAGGTGTTCTACGTGCACAATCGTGTGCAGGACATCTCCTCCGTCGCGGCGAAAATCCACGAGCTCGTGCCCGAATCGCATGTCGGCATAGCCACGGCAAGATGGGGGAGAAACAGCTTGACGGTGTGATCCGCGACTTCTGGCATCGCGACATCGACGTGCTGGTATGCACCACCATCATCGAAACCGGCCTTGATATCTCCAACGCCAACACGCTGATCGTCGACCATGCCGACCGCTTCGGCTTGAGCCAATTGCATCAGCTGCGTGGCCGCGTCGGTCGTGGACGTGAGCGCGCGTATGCGTACTTCCTGTACGATCCGACCAAGCCGATGACCCAGCAATCGCATGACAGGCTCGCCACCATCGCGCAGAACACCGCGCTCGGCTCTGGTTTCGACGTAGCCATGAAGGATCTCGAATTGCGCGGCACCGGCAATTTGCTGGGAGACGAGCAGAGCGGCCATATCGAAGGCGTCGGCTTCGACCTGTACGTGCGTATGGTGTCCGAAGCGGTCGAACAGTACAAGGAGCCGGAACGCAAGGAATCGGTTGCCGTCACCATCGACCTGCCGATCGAGGCGTCCATTCCCGTCGACTACATCGATTCGGACAAACTGCGATTGGAAGCGTACCAGAAACTCGCCTCCGCACGCACCGAAGACGATCTCGACGAGCTGCGCGACGAACTCACCGACCGTTACGGCAAGCCGCCCGTCGATTTCGAGGCGCTGTTCGACGTGGCGCGGTTGCGGTTCAAGGCGCGTAAGCTCGGCATTTCCGAGATCATCGCGCAAGGACGCAACGTGCGCGTGTCGAAGTTCGAGCCGCGTGAATCCGTGCAGATGCGCATGGCCAGAATCTACAAAGGCATCCAGTACCGGCCGTTGACCAAGACGTATCTGGTACCGGCTCCATTCGCAGGCTCGCTTGGTTCCAAGCCGATGAGCTCGGACGAAGTGGTCGGATGGACCAGTCAATTGCTTGACGATTTGGACTGGAAACCGACACCGCGTCAATGACAGTGGGATGCAAAAAAGAGTGTGAGCGTTCACATGGAACATGCGGGCAAAGTTTGGCATACGTCCATAAATCGCACTATTCTTGGCATTGTCATCACAACCTAACGTTTATAAGGAGTAGTTGTGGCAGTAATTGAAAGCGTTTACGCGCGTCAGATTCTCGATTCCCGCGGCAACCCGACCGTCGAGGTCGTTCTTGACACCGATGACGGTGCTCAGGGCCTGGGCCTCGTTCCGTCCGGTGCTTCCACCGGTGAAGCCGAGGCTTGGGAGCGTCGCGATGGCGACAAGTCCGTTTACCAGGGCAAGGGTGTGCTCAACGCCGTCAAGGCCGTGAACGAGGAGATCGCTCCGAAGGTCATCGGCATGGACGCTTCCGATCAGCGCGCTCTCGATGAGACCATGATCGAGCTCGACGGCACCCCGAACAAGGGCCGTCTGGGCGCCAACGCCATCCTCGGCGTGTCCCTGGCCGCTCTGTACGCTTCCGCCGAGTCCGCGGATCAGCCGCTGTACCGCTACATCGGCGGCACCAACGGCCACATCCTGCCGGTCCCGAACATGAACATCATGAACGGTGGCGCCCACGCTGACTTCGCCACCGACATCCAGGAGTACATGATCTCCCCGTACGGCTTCAACACCTACAGCGAGGCTCTGCAGGCTGGCGTCGAGGTCTACCACACCCTGAAGAACGTCCTGAAGAAGCAGGGCCTGAACACCGGCCTCGGCGACGAGGGCGGCTTCGCTCCGAAGATGAAGTCCAACAAGGACTCCCTGAACTACATCATGGACGCCATCTCCGCCGCCGGCTACGAGCCGGGCAAGCAGATCGGCATCTCCCTCGATGTGGCTTCCTCCGAGTTCTACAACAAGGAGACCGGCAAGTACCACTTCGAAGGCGACGACCGTGAGGCCGGCTACATGCTCGACTTCTACGAGAACCTCATCAACGAGTACCCGATCGTCTCCATCGAGGATCCCGTTCCAGGAAGAAGGCTGGGACGACTGGGCGGCCATCACCGCCAAGCTCGGCGATCGCCTGCAGTTCGTCGGCGACGACCTGC
>ENA-OQIR01000410-OQIR01000410.1-human-gut-metagenome-genome-assembly--contig:-NODE-410-length-19016-cov-3.554820_pt1 | contig 19016 bp, 22 predicted proteins | sample MGYA00242580_ERZ504745 | MGnify/ENA primary metagenome ERZ504745 (study PRJEB26092, sample SAMD00036214) | human gut metagenome | host: Homo sapiens | study: EMG produced TPA metagenomics assembly of... | reverse complement strand
GAAACAATAAAATCCTATGGATCCTTTTTTGTTTGCCGGACATACGACAAAAAGGTTCAATGGAACCTTTTTTCGTTCGAACAATATCGTGCGTTATTTATAATTTTGACAGATCTACCTTAGTTCCGTCTCTCCAGATTCTCTCCAGATCGTAGAACAGGCGGTTCTCCTCATCAAAGATGTGGATGACAACATCGCCGTAGTCCATCAGAATCCAGTTTGCGGTCTGATAGCCTTCGATCTGTTTTGGATGTACGCCGGCTTTTCCGAGTACCTCCTCTACGTTGTCTGCCATCGCCTGTACCTGGTTGCGGTTGCTTCCGCTGGCGATCATGAAATAATCTGCCAGAGTCGAAACATGGGTAATGTCCAGAATGCGGACATCCATTGCTTTTTTATCTTCCAGTGCTTCCAGTGCAAGTTTTGCAGTCTGTTTTGCTTCGCTCATTTATGCTTCCTCCTTTGCCGTCCGTTCCCGGTGCAGTGCCTCATAGAACTGATACGCCTGCTCCGTCATCGGGTCCATCGTCTTCGGGTTTTCCGACAGATACGCCATACTGTCTTTTAAAATTTCATACATGCATTCGTCGATATCGGTGAATGCCAGCTTCCGAAGGCGGGTAAGGTGTGGTGCCTTGTTTCGTGCCGGCTCGATATATCTGCGATATAGATGATCTTCTCCAGCAATGTCATATCTTCTTTTCCTGTCGTATGCCAGGTGATGGCACTTAAGATCTCCGGATCTTCCACCTTATACTTGTCCTTCGCCAGAAATGCACCGAGCTTGGCATGGATCAAAAACGGATTGTTCCGCTCAAACTCAGTGATTTCAATCTTATTTTTCTCACACATGGTGATTTTTTCTTATTCGGAATGCATTTTGCACAGTCGTGAAGCAGTCCCGCGACACGGGCTTTTTCGAGATCCTCGCCCCATACCATCGCCATGGATGCTGCGGTAAACATCACACCGAGCGTGTGATGATAGCGGTCTTCATCGACTTCCTTCTGGAGTTTTTTGTCCAGTTTCCATAAATCGTACTGTTCCATCCTGCTCTTCCTCTAATCCTGATAGATTTTCTGCTCCTGAATGTAGGAAATCACAGAATCCGGCAGATAGTATTTCACGGATTTTCCTTCCCGGATCCATTCCCGCAGTTCGTGGGAAGAAACATCCAGATTCGGTGTGTCGAGTTTCAGAAAGGTACCGTGAAGTTTTTTTGCATTTCGTTCCATACAGGCCAGAAGCTCTTTCTCTTTTGCCCGATCCCTGGTCGCCACAAGGATCTTTGCCGCGGCGCAGATCCGCTCTGGATTTTTCCACTCATCAAAATAGAACAGGGAATCCGCTCCAATGATAAAGTAAAACTCCGTGCACGGATGTTCCTTCCGCATCGCCTCAAGCGTCCGATAACTGTAGGTATAGCCCTCATCTTTCATCTCTTTGGTGCAGAGCACAAAATGCGGATTGGATGCGATGGCACGGCGCACCATCTCGACACGCTGTGCATTCTTTGCCCGTCCCGCCCGGTTCCGCTTATGTGGCGGATTTCCGGCCGGAAGGAACCAGACTTCATCAAGCCCGAACTGCTCGTACGCCGCCTCGCCAAGGATCAGATGACCGATATGAATGGGATCGAATGTGCCTCCCATAATGCCAATTTTTCTGTTTTTCTTTTCCATACGTTTTCCTCAAAAAGCGCCGGAACTGCAGCGGTATGCTCCGGTCCCGGCGGTTCTTCCTGCGGATTATTTCGGAAGCTGAATTTTCTTTTTCTCTTTTTTGCCCTCTTTGTACAGCACGATCTTTTTGCCGATCACCTGTACGACCTGGGAATTGGTGCGTTCTGCCAGAACTTCTGCGATCTCTCTTGGATCATCGAGCAGTTCTGCAGTACATTGATTTTAATCAGTTCTCTCGCCTCAAGTGCCTCTGCTACAGCAGCGGTATGCTCCGGCGTGATGCTGCTTTTTCCTACCTGCAGGATCGGTTCCATGGTCATGGCAAGGCCTTTCAGGTATGCTCTCTGCTTGCTGGTCATACGTCTCCTCCTTCGTTATTTATTCGTTCTATTTATAATAATCAAATTCAAATCCATACATCTTGACGGTATCGCCTTCCTGGATGCCGGCCTGTTCGAGTTCGTCTAAGATACCGGTATCTTTTAAGAACCGCTGGAAGAAAGCAAAACCTTTCTCGGAATCCAGATTGGTGTAGCCGAGCATTTTCTCGATCTTCGGTCCCTCGATGATGAAGCGGTGCTCGTCCTCCGGGTCCTGCTCGACGGTGTACGGCAGGTTCTCGGCAAGAAGCATATCCTCCGGGAAGAATTCCTGCTCGAAGACCATACGCTCTTTCGGAAGCTCATCGAGTTTTTTCTGTACGGCATATAAAAGCTCTTTTAAGCCTTTTCCGCTGACGGCAGAAATCGGATAAACCGGGATGCCTTTCGGCTCGAACTCTTTTTTCAGACGTTCCACCGGATCCTCTTCGCCCTCTTCTACATAGATCGCATCGGTCTTATTGGCCGCGATAATCTGCGGGCGTTTTGCGATCTCCGGGTTATAGGCTTCGAGCTCTTTGTTGATCTTGTTGATATCATCCACCGGATCTCTTCCCTCGGTCGATGCAACGTCTACTACATGGATCATCACGCGGGTTCTCTCGATGTGGCGCAGGAATTCATGGCCGAGGCCGACTCCTTCCGATGCACCCTCGATCAGTCCCGGGATATCTGCGATAACAAATCCGCTGCAGCCCTCAAGGTCTACGACACCGAGGTTCGGGGAAAGCGTGGTAAAGTGATAATTTGCAATTTTCGGTTCTGCATTTGTCACGCGGGAAAGCAGGGTCGATTTTCCAACGTTCGGGAAGCCGACGAGTCCGACGTCCGCGATGACTTTCAGTTCCATTCTTACTTCCAGCTCCTGTGCCGGCTGGCCTGGCTGGGCGTATTTCGGAACCTGCATGGTAGCGGTTGCGTAATGCATATTTCCGTTTCCGCCTTTTCCGCCTTTTAATACAACCTGACGGCGGTTTTCACCGGACATATCTGCGATGACTTTTCCGCTCGCAGCGTCCATAATGACGGTTCCTTCCGGTACTTTCAGGACAATATCTGCGCCGTTTCCGCCATGGCATCTGCGTTTTCCTCCCGGCTCGCCGTCGGTAGCAGAAAACTTTCTTCTGTGGCGGTAATCAACCAGTGTATTCAGTCCTTCGTCAACTTCAAAAATAACGTCTCCGCCTTTGCCGCCATCGCCGCCGTCCGGCCCGCCGTTCGGCACAAAAAGCTCTCTGCGGAAACTGACATGTCCGTCTCCGCCCTTACCGGAGCGGATCAGAATTTTTGCTCTGTCTGCAAACATGGTATTCTCCTGTCTTGTTTTATCTAAATCCAAATCGGTCTGTTGGACCTTTAATTATTATTAACAAAAACGCTTCAAACCTCTGAAGATTTGAAGCCGCACCTTTGTCTTACTCTTCTGTTGCTACCGGATATACGGAAACCTGTTTTTTGTCACGTCCTTTTCTTTCGAAAGCTACGCGTCCGTCAACCATAGCGAATAAGGTATCGTCTTTTCCGATTCCTACGTTCACGCCTGGATGAATCTTGGTTCCACGCTGTCTGTAAAGAATGTTTCCAGCCTTTACAACCTGTCCGTCAGCTCTTTTTGCTCCTAATCTCTTGGACTCGGAATCTCTACCGTTCTTGGTAGAACCAACTCCTTTTTTATGAGCGAAAATCTGAAGGTTCATATTTAACATGGTATTACACCTCCTTGAATGCGATCTCTAAGTATTGTGCTCCATAATCGCGGCGGATACTTTCGAGGCCCAGCAAAAGTGATTTTACAAGAAGTGCGGTACTTTCAGAATACCCATTCGGGAATGAAAAATACACGTATCCATCTCCAGCCTCACTTATAATCAGATCCTCTGTCAATGTTTCCACGGAATTTACGGTGTTTACAATCAATGCGGAGACAGCGGCACAGATGATATCCTGCCCTTCCTCTGCATAGCCTGCATGACCGTCCGACTCCACGGAGATGTACTCGCCGTCAGACTCTGTTACGGTTATACAAATCATAAGACTTAAGCGTTGATTTTTCAATCTTCACTTCAGTGTACTGCTGTCTGTGACCGTTTTTCTTATGATAACCAGTTTTTCTCTTATACTTGTAAACGATAACTTTTTTGCCTTTACCGTTTTCAACTACAGATGCGGTTACGGATGCATTTTTAACGTCCTCGCCAACTTTCAGTCCGTCATTGCTTACTGCAAGTACCTGATCAAAAGTTACGGTTTCTCCAGCTTCAACGCCAAGTTTCTCTACTCGGATAACATCGCCTTCAGCTACCTTGTACTGTTTACCACCTGTTGCAATAATTGCGTACATATGGCACCTCCCTATCAATTACTCGCCAGATTCGGTGGTCTTTCGACTCTTTTACCTCTCTGTGCGGCATACTTCTACAATATATCATCACGTCTGCTGTTTGTCAATAGTATTTTTCAGGAAATTGCAGATTTTTTTTCACATGCAATTGCCAGTGCGCCAGGTCCGATGTGGCAGGCAACGCTTAAGGACAGCGGATGCGCATCGACTTCAAAATCCGGGAAGGCTTCTTTTACTTCGACAATCCATCCATCGATTACTTCTTTGTCGTTTGCGGTATAGGCAATGTGAAGTCCCATGATGCCGGCTGCACGCTCTTTTGCGAAGCGTTTGTCCATATCTTTTTTCATAGCCTTGATCATGGCTTTCTTTGCCTGTTTCACACCGCGCGCTTTTTCAAACGCGTCAAGCTTCTCTCCCTGGATCGTCAGCACCGGTTTGATATTTAAAACGGTTCCGATCATGGCTGCTGCCGGCGTAACGCGGCCGCCTTTTTTCAGGTATTTTAACGTATCTACCATAATATAGATACTTGCATCCAGCGCATCCTCTTCCAGAATTGCTTTGATGTCTTTTGCTGCCACGCCGCGGTTTGCCATTTTCTTTGCATCCAGAACGGACTGCTGCTGCGTAACGGAGATTCTCTGGTTGTTGACAACCTGCACTTTTCCTTCGTAGTCCTCGGACAGCACGGTCGCTGTATCACAGGAGGTGGAAAGGCCGCTTGACATCGGAATGTAAACAATGTCATCGTACTCTTCGAGAATTTTGTTCCAGAAATCCATCAGATCTCCCGGAGACGGCTGAGATGTGGAAACAGCCGCATCCTCTGCCAGAATCTCGTAAAACTGTTCCTGTGTCAGGTCGATATCCTCAAACTGGATTTTTCCGCGCATGAAGAAAGGCATCGGAAGGACAAAAACGCCCAGCTCTTTCGCCTGACTCTGTGTAATACCGCTGTTGCTGTCGGTAGCAATAGCTGTTCTTGCCATAGTTCTTATTCCTGCTGTCTCTTGTTAAAGAAACAGCTTTTCCTTTCTGTAATATCGTGTAACGCTTGATTTGCTGTTATTCTATCATAAATCGTACCTGTTTTCTACCCGGCTTGGACATTTCTGCAAAATTGCCCAAACTGCTTTTGATTCTTTTTACATCATACCAATACCAAGGAAAAACAGTCCGCCAAGGATCAGCAGAATGGTCGGAATTACGATTTTTGCAATGGTCTTTTTTCTTCTCTCCTTCGGGAAAAATCCTTCGCTTTTTGTCTGCTGGTACATCAGAAGACGGCTTCCCATATAAAGACCGATCGGCATCAGCGCCGCTTCGATCAGATACATGCCGATGTACGTTTCCGTTGCGTATCCGCTGCCTGCTGCTGCGTTCCCCTGCGAGAACATATAGAGGAAGCTTGCCGCAATGCTCGCCACAATCGTCGATGCGTTATGGACGAAATGAAACAGCGAGCTGTAAAACATGTTGTCGGTCTTCATCCGCACATACGAGAGAACGATTCCCATCATCATCATCGGAAGAAAACGGACGATGCTCATGTGGAAAGCGCCAAAATAAACGCCCATCAGAAGCAGCATCACCCATTTCTTTTTGATTCCGCGCAGGCTGTACTGCAGAAGACCGCGGTGCAGTGCTTCTTCACAGATGGCCGGTGTCAGCGCAACGACAAGCAGCTCGCCGAAATAGGAAAGGCCCGCCATACTGCTGTCCATGGATTCCGAGAGGCTTGCGTATTCCTGCGGGAAAATCCATTCCATCAGAAGGAAAAGGGCAAGCACACCGCGGTACGTCACATACCACATCAGAATGGTTCCGAGGATTCCGGCTCCATCCGGCTTTTTTAATGGGAACACTTCTTTTAACGGAATATGAAGTGCCCGTACGACGAGAATGGATCCGATCAGGAATACAATGATCTCGTCCAGCGCATTTCCATACATCCCGCCTGCAAGAACCAGCGGAATTCCGGCGAGATTAAAAAGAACCATCAGAAAGGCAAACACCAGCAGGCCCTGCCATGGTTTCAGTATCTTTTCTTTTTCCGCCGGATGCGGCCGTTTTGCCGGCATCTGGTTTCGAAAGGGTTCGTAAAGATATGGGGTATCATTTTCATTGAGGTGAATCGGTTTCTTTTGTGGTTCCATATTCATTCCTCCTTTGTAAGGTTACCGTCATTTCATCTGTTCTGCCAGCGGCCGGCGGATTTTCTTTCTCGTCAGTTCCACGAGATGAAGCGCCGTCATATCCACAACTTTGGTCGGAACGGGATCTTCCCGCACAAGACCCTGCAGGAAGCCGAGAAGGCGCTCCTCCTGCTCTTTTTCCGGCATGTTGATAAAGTCAACCAGGATCAGACCGGAAATCCCGCGCAGGCGGATCTGGCGGGCGATTTCGCGGGCTGCCTCCTGGTTTACGCTGTACAGAAACGTATTTTTCCGTCCGCCGAGCTGCTTTCCGCTGTTCACATCGATCGCGGTCAGCGCTTCGGTCGGTTCGATCACGAGGAATCCGCCGGAGAGCAGTTCCACACGTTTGTCGAGTGCCTGTTTTACGTGATATTCGAGATTTTCTTTCTTTGCCAGCGTGGTAAGCTGATCCTCATACCAGGTCAGGCGGCAGTCGTGAAAATCATGACGCTCCAGATATTCTCTGCAGATCTCATACGTTTCTCTGTCATCTGTCACAAGTTCTGAAACTGACGGTGCATACCGTTTGACGAGCTCCGGCACGGCATCCGATGCCCGATACAGGCATGAGTACAGGCTCCGCATCGTTCCATACTGGACAATCCGCGCGAGTTTTTCGGACAGCTCGAGATATTCCTGCCGGATCTCTTCTTCCGAAGCATCAGCGGATGCGGTGCGGAAGATCACACCAAACGGAAGGCTTCCGCCGGAAAGTTCTGGAAAGATCCGGCTTCCCAGTTCTTTTAACCGTTTTTTCTGCTCTGGCAGAAGGCGTCCTGAGCATGAGATTTCCGGCTTTCCATAATAGAGCGCCAGGGCACTTCCCGAAAGAGAAAGTTCTGCTGTCGCCGACGGAAGCTTCGTTTTCTGCGCTTCCCGCTGGATCTGCACGACAATTTCATCTCCGACATGCAGTTCCGTTCCCGGTGCTTTTTTCAGAAGATACCCTTCTTTTACACGGGACAGATCAAGAAAACAGCTCTGCTGCTCCGCAAACGAGACAAATGCCCCGCGGATCCCGGGCGCCAGTTTTTCCACCCGGCCGACATAGATATTGCCAAGCAGCGTTTCCTTCTCCCTGCAGAGGGCCGTCAGTTCGACCGGTCTTTCTCCTTCCACCAGCGTGTGTACCAGGTAATCTTTTCCCTCCCACGGCAGATGGGCAATGACAACTCGTTTACTCAACTTCTTCTCCTAATGCTTCCAGCGGAACCAGCTTTCGCTCTTCTTCCGTTCCGATGTCTGCGTAAACTTCCTCGCGCAGAATCGTGTATGCAAACGGCGGCAGTTCAACCCGCACCATTTGCAGAACGCTTCCATCACGAGCTCCGGTTTCAGGTTCGAAACACTTCCGGTGGAGAGCTGCATCCAGACACCGCTTTTCTTTGCTTTCATATCGTAAATCCATGGGCGGATATCGGTCAGCTTTTCGCTTCGTTTTGTCTTTCGCATGATCTCAATCTGCGGAAGTGCAAAAAACACCGGTACTTTCGTTTCCAGATCAATCTCCGGCATTTTTCCCTCGCGGAACTGCACGAGATAATCGGCTCCTGCTACGAGAGACATTGCCTTGCTTGCTTTTCCATCCGGCACATGGCGGGCGGAAAGCACTTCCATTCCCTCAACCATCGTCGCATTCAGACGTTTTACAATCTCGTCGGTTTTCATATCTTCCGCGAGCACCATATCGAAATATTCACCGGTGCTGCTGATGCCGACACCGAGCGGAGAAGCAAACGACAGCAGCATGTGCGGGCTGAAGCCTCGGAATAAGCGATCGGAAGTTCCGCACGGCGGATTGCTTTCTGGAAGTAACGCATCACATCCAGATGACCCACAAATTTCATCACACCTGTTTTGGCAAACTTAATTCTGATTTTCATAGCAGACACCTCCTCCGAATGATTTTGCTCCGCAGCCGGAACACTGCATCTTACAGTTCGGGGTAACGGTTTCCTGCTGTGCCCGCTCCCATTCGCGGATCAGGAATTTTTTCGTCACGCCGATATCAAGGAAATCCCACGGAAGGATCTCATCGGTGCTGCGCTTACGGCAGGCATAGAACGAAACGTCAATGCCGGTCTCTGCAAACGCTTCTTCCCAGGCATCTTTCCGGAAATACTCGGACCAGGCATCGAAAATAGCACCTTTTCTGTACGCTTTTTCAATAACTTCGGCACATTTCCGGTCACCGCGTGCAAGGAATCCCTCCAGAAGGGAAATATCTGCCTCATGATAAATGTAACGGATGCTCTTCTGATTCAGCTGTGCGCGGACCTCTGCCTTTACAATCGCCGCTTTGTCAAGAAACTCCCTCTCCGTGTTCATCGGTGCCCACTGGAACGGAGTGAACGGCTTCGGAATAAAGAACGAGGAGCTTGCCGTAATCTGGCATTTTCCGTTTCTCTGGTCTTTCGGAATCTCATAGTAACGCTCTGCGATCTTTTCCGCCAGATGCGCAATTCCTTTGATATCATCCTCGGTCTCGGTCGGAAGGCCCAGCATGAAATACAGTTTTACTTTATTCCAGCCGCCCTCAAACGCTTTTCCGGCTCCGTCGAGAATGACTTCCTCGGTCAGACCTTTATTAATAACATTCCGCATCCGCTGGCTTCCCGCCTCCGGTGCGAAGGTCAGGCTGCTCTTTTTGATATCCTGTACCTTGCTCATGACATCGAGGGAAAATGCGTCGATTCGAAGAGACGGAAGGGAAATATTGACACCTTTTTCCGGGCAGCTGTCGATCAGATAGTTGACAAGCTCCGGAAGATGGCTGTAATCACTCGAGCTCAAAGAACTCAACGAAATCTCATCGTGGCCGGTATTGCGCAGCATATGGGTCGCAAGTTCTTTTAACTTCTCCACATCGCGCTCTCTTGTCGGACGGTACACCATACCCGCCTGGCAGAAACGGCAGCCGCGGATACAGCCGCGCTGGATCTCCAGAACGACACGGTCCTGTGTTGCCTTGATAAACGGCACGACCGGTTTCTCCGGATACGTTGCCTCGGTCATATCCATGACGAGCTGTTTTTTGATCTTTTCCGGCGCTTCCGGGATGGACGGCGTAAAGGCTGCAACGGTTCCGTCCTCGTGGTACGTTACTTCATAAAACTGCGGTACGTAAATGCCCGGGATCTGGCATGCCTTTTTCAGAAAATCCAGACGGGTTCCGCCGTTCTTTTTATTTTCCAGATACGTGTCGAAAAGCTGGTCGTACACAACCTCACCCTCTCCGATGTAAAACAGGTCGAAGAACGGAGCGATCGGCTCCGGGTTGTACGTACACGGGCCGCCGCCGATGACGATCGGGTCCTCGCCGGTACGCTCCACCGCATGCAGCGGGATTCCGGCAAGGTCGAGCGCCTGCAGAACGTTTGTATAACACATCTCATACTGCAGGGTGATGAACAGGAAATCCTCGTTTTTCACCGACTCCTGGGATTCCAGGCCGAACAGCGGAATGTTCTGTTCACGCATCACGCGGTCCAGATCCGGCCATGGGGAATAAACTCGCTCGCACCACATGTCCTCGCGTTTGTTGAACATATCGTACAGGATCTGGATGCCAAGGTGGGACATACCGATCTCATACACATCCGGGAACAGGAATGCGCCGCGCAGGGCTACTTTCTCTTTGTCTTTTACGACACTGTTGAATTCATTTCCAATGTATCGCGCAGGCTGCTCAATCTGGAGCAGCACTTCTTCTGGCAATGCTAATTTTCTCATGCAATTCTCTCACTTGTTCTTATTTTTATTTGTCCAGATACGCCGCAAGCAGTTCCAGCGTATTCTTCACGCCGTCCACATGGCTTCTCTCATATCCATGGGATGCGTACACACCGGCGCCGATCAGGGCATGGCGTGCGTCTGCGCCGCCGCGGAGCGTTGCCTCCACGTCAGAGCCGTAGTGCGGGTAAACATCCGCCGCATAGTCGATTCCGTTTGCTTTTGCTGCCGCAATCAGCTCACCGGTAAAATCGTAGCTGTAAGGGCCGCCGCTGTCTTTGACGCAGATGGATACCTGATGCTCTTTACACTCCAGTCCGTCGCCGACACAGCCCATATCAACAGAAAGGATATCCGTCACACCCTCCGGCACGGAAGCAGATCCGCCGTGGCCGACTTCTTCGTACACGGTGATGTGCTGATAAACCGGACGGGACGGTGTGATATTTTCTTCTTTTAAATACTTCGCATAGCCGAGCAGGATTGCAACGCTCAGTTTATCATCGAGAAAACGGCTCTTGATGTATCCCTTCTCGGTGATGCGGGTTCTCGTCTCAAAGCAGACGATATCACCGGTCTCGATGCCGAGCGCTTTTGTCTCCTCTTTGGAGAAGACCATCTCATCCAGAACGACCTCCATATTGTCGTAGGTGCGGTCCTGCTGGTCGTAGGAACCGTTGACATGGATCGACGGGTTGTTCATCTGGAAGCAGCCCTCGTACCGTTTTCCGTCTCTTGTGATGACAACGCAGTTTTCCGTCTCCGCATTGTTCGGATTCATACCGCCGAGCGCGGTGAGACGAAGACGGCCGTTTCCTTTCACTTCCGCTACCATGCCGCCGAGCGTATCGGTATGTGTCTCCACAAGGACACCGCCGTTTCCTTCACAGCCTTTGGCAAGCTGCACCAGAAGGCCGCCCTTTGTGGTGATCACCGGCGCATAGCCCATCGCTTCGTACTCTGCTTTCAGCCATGCAATGGCATCTTTCGTGTAGCCGGTCGGCTGTCGATGGAGAGCAGTTTTTTCAGTTTCTCTGTTATAAAATCAACATAAACCTTTGTATTTTTCATGTTTCTTCCTCCATTTTTGTTTCTGTTTTTTCTTCTTTTTCGAAACATTTTGAAACAGAAACTGCAGATTTTTTTCTTTCCGAAAAAAGATCCTGCCCTTCATCATACCACAGAAATAAATTGGATACAACCATCGGAAAACGGAAAAATGGAAATAAGGAAAATGTAAACTGGACAAACTACCATATGCCATGCTATGTTTGAAGAGGGGGATACATTATTAGCTGTTATTCAAAAAAGTTTCTTCTATAATAAAATAAAGGTCGACCTCAAATTCAAATAAAGGAGCAAAAAATGGACACAAAAGAACAGGCATCGCAGCTGCATTACAAACGTTAAAAGAATATGCTGTCATTACCGCAGCTGTTCTGATCATGGACATTGGAATTTATGTTTTTAAATTCCCCAATAATTTTTCTTTCGGCGGTGTATCCGGTATGGCCGTTGTCATCTGCCGGTTTCTTCCGTTCACTGCCTCACAGATCAACCTTTTTATCAACCTGCTGCTTCTGCTGGTTGGTTTTGCTGTGCTGGGGCGGAACTTCGGCGTCAAGACAGCTACGTGACCGTGCTTTCCTCGGTTCTTCTGAACATTTTTGAAAAGCTGTTTCCGATGGCACATCCGCTTACCGATGAGATCATGCTGGAGCTCTGCTTTGCCATTATTCTTCCGCACTGGCGGCAGCACTGCTGTTTTTGAGAATGCCTCCGGCGGCGGCACAGACATCATCGCCATGATTATTAAAAAATATTCTACAATGAATATTTCCACTGCCCTGCTGGTGACCGACCTCATCGTTGTCATCCTTGCTTTCCTGATTTTCGATACCTTAACCGGACTTTGTTCGGTTCTCGGTCTGATAGCGAAAACACTGCTGATTGACAAAACGATTGAGCGGATGAAGCTGAATAAATTTTTTACGATTATCTCCAACAATCCGCAGCCGATCTGCGATTTCATCACAAAGGATCTCAATCACAGCGCAACCCTTTACGACGCCGTCGGCGCTTACTCCGACCAGCAGCGGACAGTCATTCTCACGGTTGTGGATGTCAAGCAGGCCGTCTATCTTCAGCGGTTTATTCATGATACCGAGCCGACCGCGTTTATTGCGATCACAAAGAGCAGCGAAATTATCGGAAAAGGCTTCATGAGTTATATCTGATCGATTCAAACCATATTTTTCACGCAAAAAATCCGAAGGTTTTTGACGCCTTCGGATTTCTTTGTATGTGCTTATTCTGTTTATTTCTCTTCTGCTTCTTCGGTATCTTCTGCCGATGCTTCTACGTTGTGGGAAGCCATCAGACTTACGACAATGGATTCCGGATTGGTCTTTATGGTGATATCCGGGTCAGCGGCCAAGGACAGATCTTTGACGCGGATGACATCACCGATCTTCATCTCTCCGACATCGACCATTACCTGATCGACCAGGGATGCCGGGTATGCCATGTAGGCAACCTCGTTCAGATCCTCCTGCAGAACGCCTTCTGCGATCTTTTCATGGTTTACAAGGACAATCTCTGCAACGGAATGAACTTTCTCGTTGCTGACCAGTGCCTGGAACTCGATCGAATCGATCTGTCCGGCTACCGGGTTATAATCAACATTTTTGATCAGGACATCGTATGCGGTTCCGTCGACATCCAGCATAATCTGGCTGCCTTTGTGGTCTGTCTTCAGCAGTTTCTCGATATCTCTTTTTACCATCTTAACTGGAATGGATTCTTTCATCTCTCTGCCGAATACATTGCCGACAACGTATCCTTCTCTTCTAAGTCTTTTTGCTTTTACATCCAAACTTCTCTTTTCAGCTTTTAAAGTATTCATTTACCTTTTCCTCCAAAAATCTGATTCTTAGCAGGCTTCTTATCTTGTGAAGGGTGTTAAGTTTGCTTTGCCTTGTGGCTATGAATAAGTTTCTTGGAACAGGATGTTTGGGAACATGCAAGGAAGAATTGGTTTCTTGTTGATTCCTTTTCTTTGTTCTAGATGTAATATAATACCACAAACACGATTTGTCAACCCGGATTTTCCGATTTCACAGTTTCTTCACATTTTCAGCACGCTTCCTTATATTCCATCAGTTTCTGGCGTGCTGTGCGGTTCAGACTGCGCGGTACAGCAATCTCAATCGTCGCATAATGATCACCGTGCACGTTCGCATCTTTCATCGATACCATGCCCTTGCCGCGCAGACGGAGCTTACTGCCGGACTGTGTTCCTTCCTTGATTTTGCAGACCACATCTCCGTACAGTGTCGAGACACGCGCTTCACCGCCAAAGACTGCCGTTGTGTATGGAATCTGAATCGTCGTGTAGATGTCCATTCCGCGCCGTTCAAAGCCTTTCTTTTCTTCTACATTGACCTTCAAAATCAGATCGCCGCGGCGGCCGTTTGATCCTGTATGGCCTTTGCCGCGCAGACGGATGCTCTTTCCGCTCTCGATACCGGCCGGGATTTTAACCAGCAGCGTATTGGTCGTTCCATCCGGGTTCCGCAGGGTAATCTGTTTTTCACAGCCCGATGCCGCTTCCTCCAGGCGGATCGAAACCTCAGCGTGCAGATCGAGATCCTCTGCCGTACCGCGGCCGGAAAATGCATCCTCAAACGGATGTCTGCTACTTCCCGAACGCGTATACCGCTCGCTTCCGAATCCACGGCTTTTGCCATGAAACATCTGATCAAAGAAATCGCCGAACATATCGTCCGCGTTTCCTTCAAAGTGAAATTCGTGATAGCCGCCGTTGTTTCCGCTTCCGCCGAACGGGTTTCCATACGCACTGCCGTACGGATTTCCACCGCCCTGCTGGCCGTACGCGCCGGCTCCCTGGTCGAACGCCGCGAATCCGAACTGATCGTACATTTTCTTCTTTTCCGGATCGCTTAAGACAGAATACGCTTCTGTCACTTCCTTAAATTTCTTTTCCGCATCCGGGTTTCCCGCATTCGTATCGGGATGATATTTTTTCGCCAGTTTCCGGTATGCACGCTTGATTTCTTTCTCGTCTGCATTCCGGCTGACGCCTAATACTTCATAATAATCTCTCTTTGTTTCCATCATCAGGCACCTCCAGTCAAGCCTTTTCCTGATTTCCCAGGTGAACAATTCCTGGCTCTCTTTATCTGTTCTATTTGTACTATAACACGCATTTTTTACACTGTCAATTCTTTTCACGGAAGATTCAAAATTCCTATACGAATTGAAAAACCTGCCGTGCACTGTTACAATAAGAGATATACGATTCTCACGATTTTTTATGGAGGTACTTGATTGATGCATTCCATTTTCTGGTTCCGCACCCGGCAGTGGGTGTTGAGCCGCGTTCTTCATCTGACAGAGCATAAGAAACAGACACTCCTTGCAGCACCGGATGCCGTTCTGCTGCTCCCCACGTTATTCCGGAAACGCCGGATCTCCCGGATTCTCCTGGTGACTACCCCCGGCTTTGTCCGCCGCGGAACACTGACGTCTCTGCTGGACGGCTGTAAAAAAGAAAACATTTCCGTCACCATTTTCTCCGAAATCGCCCCGGATCCGCAGATTGAGAGCGTGGAACAGGGTTTCCGTCTTTATCAGCAGATTCAGGCGCAGGCTATCCTCGCCATCGGCGGCGGATCCGTTCTCGATGCAGCAAAGCTGATCGGTGCCCGCGTCTGCTGTCCGAAAAAGACGGTTCCTGCGATGCGGGGCCTCCTGAAAGTCCGTCGGAAACTTCCGCCGCTGTTTGCCGTGCCGACGACAGCCGGAACCGGTTCGGAGGCAACGGCGGCAGCTGTCATCACAGACTGTATCGACGGGAAACCATACAAATACGCCGTCAATGACCTCTGTCTGATCCCGGATACGGCAGTTCTCGATCCGCGTCTTACGATCAGCCTCCCGTCCTCTATGACCGCAGATACCGGTATGGATGCCCTGACCCATGCCATGGAAGCTTTTCTGAACCTCTTCGCCTCCACAGCGTGCAGAATGCATCCATCGAGCAGTCTGCGAAAATTTCCATGCCCTGCCCGAAGCCTGGCGTGACGGCTCCCGTCTTGCCGCACGGCAGGAAATGCTTCATGCATCGTATCTGGCCGGTTTCGCTTTTACCAACAACTTTGTCGCTACGTCCATGCCATCTCTCACGCCGTCGGTGCACTGTACCACATTCCGCACGGAAGAGCCAACGCGGTTCTGCTGCCTGCTGTTCTGCGCGAATACGGTTCCTGCATTGCGCCTAAACTTGCCGTTCTCGCCGATGCGCTTTCTCTCGGCGGAGATACCGTTTCTGAAAAGCTGAGCGGATGATTGCAGCTATCGAGGCTATGCGCGATTCGTTTGACATTCCATCCACTCTGCCACACCTTTCGCCGAATGATTACACAGAAATAGCACGCCGTGCTTTAAAAGAAGCAAATCCCACCTACCCTGTTCCGCAGATCTGGGATTCTGAAAAAATCTTTTCTGTGCTCCGCCGTGTACAATCCTAAAGCCGCTGTTTTCTCGAATTTAAATTTGACAGAACGCAAAAAACATGGTAATTTATTAGAGATATCGCATAGAGGAGTGAATAAAATGAATAAAAGAACCATGAAAAAAATGGCCAAAGCGAAACAGCAGGCTGCAGAAGCTGCAAAAACAGCGGAAACCGTTGTAAAGACAGCGGCACCGGCAAAAGAAGTAAAACCAACGACTGAAAAACCTTACATACAGAAGCAGCAGAAGGAAAAGCAGAAGCTGACAAAAGAGCCGAAAAAAGCAAACCAAAAAGAAACCGTTAAAAAACAGTAAAAAAGGAGACCACGGAAACCATGGCAGAAGCAACCAAAACCCCACGTAAAATGACAAAAGTATCTGATACCGTTCTTGAGATCTTCGAGACAAAAGTATCTATGAAAGACCTCGAAGCAGTCATCAAAAAAGAAGTAAAAGCAAACGGATTAAAAGGCGAGATCAAAATCTACCTGAACGCAGAGCAGAGAGCCGCTTACTACACCGTAGACGGACAGGGATCTGACGATTTCAAAGTAGATCTGACCACTCTTGCTGAATAATTTTTCTGTCAGCTGATCTATCAGAACAGACCAAAAGCGGCATGTCCGAAACAAAGTCTTCCGGATTTTGTTTCGGACATGTTTTTTGCTGTCTGTTCCCAAACCCAAAAAAACGACAAGGTATTTTTCTATGAAAACTGTAAACCATCTCGGAACCGACCCGATCGGAAAACTGGTTCCCCGTATTGCTTTTCCGAGCATGCTGGCACAGTTCGTGAGTGTTCTGTACAGCATTGTAGACCGTATGTACATCGGCCACATTGCCTCTGTCGGTGATCTGGCGCTCGCGGGTGTCGGCGTCTGCGGTCCCATTCTCACCATGATCGGCGCGTTCTCCTCCCTCATCGGGGTCGGCGGCGCACCGCTGCTCGGCATCCGGCTCGGAGAGAAAAATGAAAAAGAGGCATCCCGCATCCTGGCTAATGCGTTTCTGATGCTTGTTTCCCTGTCTCTCGTTCTGACAGCCGCGGCGCTTTTTTTAACCCGCCCGATGCTGATGGCATTCGGAGCCAGCACCGTTACGTATCCTTACGCCAGAGCCTATTTTATGATCTACGTTTCCGGCTCTGTGTTTGCGCTTTTATCGACCGGCCTGAACCAGTTTGTGATCTGCCAGGGCTTTGCCAGTGAGGGAATGAAATCTGTTCTGCTAGGCGCCGTCCTGAATCTGCTGCTGGACCCTGTGTTTATCTTCGTTCTGCATCTCGGCGTGCGTGGCGCAGCAATTGCAACCGTGCTCTCCCAGATCGCAAGCTGTCTGTATGTGCTGCATATTCTGTTCGGAAAGACGATTCCGATCCGCATCACCTTCGGCGGGTATTCATTTGCGATCATGAAACGCATTCTGACAGTCGGTTTTACTCCGTTTCTAATCATTGCCATCGACAATGTGATGATCATTGCGATGAACGCCGTCCTGCAGCGGTATGCACCCGCCGGACAAGGAGACAGCTTCATCACCTGTGCAACGATCGTTCAGAGCTTTATGCTGATTATTACGATACCGCTCGGCGGAATCAGCGGCGGAACGCAGTCAATCCTCGCATACAATTATGGAGCTGGAAATTCCGGGCGTATTCTTGAGGCACAGAAAACCATCATCGCACTCTGTGCCGGATTTACGACCTTGATGTTCCTCGTCTCCAATGCCGCCGGAACGCTGTTTGCGCAGCTTTTTACTTCCGATCCGCAGATCGTCTCGATGGTGGTCCGCGCGATCCATATTTCGACACTCTCAGTCATTCCGCTCGGCATTCAGTACGAGATTGTAGACGGCTTTACTGCAATGGGCTGCGTGCGCTATTCGTTTGCACTCTCCTTCTTCCGGAAATTCGTCTACTTTACCGCTCTGTTTCTTCTGCCGCGGTTCTTTGCACTGGAAAACATCTTCTACGTGGAACCTATTTCCGACCTGATCGGGCCGGTTGTCTCAATGATTGTTTACTGGACTTCGATTCAGAAGATTCTGAAACAGCGGGAAGAGGCGGTACGGCTGATGCACACAAAAAAAGCATAAAAAATCTCATATCAAAAAAGCTGTTCTTTTCCGCGGAGTTTTCAAAACTCTCACCAGAAAAGAACAGCTTTTTCTGCTTCTGTTAAAATGTCTTCGGCATCGGAACGGTTTCCTGTACTTTCAGACCGTATTTTGCTGCCAGCTGCAGTGCCTTCTGTTCCGTCTCCGGATTCCAGACGGCTTTCGGCGTATGGGCATCACAGCCGAAAACGGCGGTGTTTCCTTCTTCGCCGGCGATCTTCCAGAACTTCTCGTTCGGATACCATCTTTCTTCCATCAGACCAAGGAAATTGATCTCCAGCGGAATGTTTCTCTTTTTCACCTCACGGCAGAGTCTCCGGTATTCCCGGTCGAACACTGCTTCGTCGCCGTTGAATAAAAAGAGATCCGGGTGTGCCAGATACAGGTATTTTCCGGTATCGATGCCTGCCAGGCACTGGTCCACATACTGTTTCAGGTAGCTTCCGTCTGTTGTTCCATGGCCGCTGTAGAGAATCTTTTCGATCTCATTTCCCAGGCTGTGCTGGCCAAGCACAAAGTACTCAAACGGATAGTCCGACAAAAATCAATCAGCTGATCCCAGAATCTCGGGAAATACTCTGTTTCGAGTCCGAGATGGATTTCAATATCCTTGTCATACTCTTTTTTCAATGCCAGCACGGTGTCTACATAGCCTTCCACCTGATCGAGCCGCATCCGCATGCCGGAATCGTACCGTTTTTCTTAATCTCAAATACTGATAGAAAGGGGCTTTGAAGACTTCATCACGGTTGCGGTGTTCAAAAAGTGTTCAAATGTTTGTCGCATACAACTTGAAGTTATCTTTTTCCTAATGGCAATGCTATTAAATTTCCCAATAATGCAATAACAGCATATCCAACTACATAAACCCATGCACTTGAGTTATAAAATATAAATATAGATGGCGCAAACATTATTGCTACAATCAAAATATACCAGAAGTTAAAACCATTCCTAATCCCATAAAAAACAGAGGTTATTAAACATATTAGAGGAATAATTACTAACATAACAATCATTGCACTTC
>ENA-OQIR01000409-OQIR01000409.1-human-gut-metagenome-genome-assembly--contig:-NODE-409-length-19017-cov-3.424828_pt1 | contig 19017 bp, 20 predicted proteins | sample MGYA00242580_ERZ504745 | MGnify/ENA primary metagenome ERZ504745 (study PRJEB26092, sample SAMD00036214) | human gut metagenome | host: Homo sapiens | study: EMG produced TPA metagenomics assembly of... | reverse complement strand
CGTCAGCCGATGCCGCAGAACCTTCGCCAACCGGCCGCCAATCCGGCAGTCGCAATGCCCGCGCAGCAGCCCGTCCAGCCAACCCAACCCGTCCAGCCCAGCCAGCCTGTACAGCCCGTCAAACAATCCCAGCCGGTCATCGACACGTCCATGATGACCGCACCCAGCAAAGACATCACCGAATTCCATGAGAAGTTCGCCAAGCTCGTAGATAACGTCTCCCAGGTCGTGGTCGGCAAGGAAGCACCCATCCGCCAATGCGCCACAGCCATGGTGGTCGGCGGGCACATCCTGCTCGAAGACAACCCGGGCACCGGCAAAACCCAGCTGGCGCGAGGCCTTGCCAACTCCATCGACATGTCGTTCAAACGTATCCAGTTCACCCCGGACCTGCTGCCGTCCGACGTGGTCGGCGTCACCTACTACGACCAGAAGCGCGGCGAATTCGAATACCGCGAAGGCCCGATCTTCGCGTCCATCGTGCTCGCCGACGAAATCAACCGCGCCTCACCGAAAACACAGTCCGCACTACTCGAAGTCATGGAAGAGCAGAAGGTCACCGTCGACGGCGTCACCCACCCGGTGCCGCAGCCGTTCATGGTCATCGCCACCCAGAACCCGATCGAACAGCTCGGCACCTACAAGCTGCCGGAAGCGCAGATGGACCGTTTCCTCATCAAAACCACCATCGGCTATCCAAGCCACGACGTGAGCGTCAACATCCTGAAACAGGTCAACGTCACCGACCGCGCCGCCACCGTGCATCCGGTGCTCACCGGCGAAGACGTGCTGCGCATGCGCAACATCAGCGAAACCGTGCATCTCGACGACGCGATCCTCGAATACATCGTGCGACTGGTGGAAGCCACCCGCCACAACGAACGCATCCAAGTCGGCTCCTCCATGCGAGGTGCGCTCGCCTTGACCCGCTGCGCGCGCGTATGGGCCGCCTCCGACAACCGCGGCTACGTAGTGCCCGACGACGTCAAAAACCTCGCCGTACCCGTGCTCGCGCACCGCATCACCCTCACCGCCGAAGCCACCTTCGCCGGAAACACCCCCGAACAGATGATTGGCCAGATCCTCGAAGACGTGCCGGCCCCAACCCTGGGCGCCAACGCCTGAAACACAATCCACCCCGGCATACGCACCACACAATCCGAAAGGTCAAGGAATGCGGCATTCGCACACAGTGCAGCGCAGACGGACCATCCAACGATCCCTACGCCGCCTCAAACATCGCATCAAGCGACTGGCCACCTCATACGTGTCGCCGCTTGGCTGGGCGGTGACGGCGCTCGCCGTCGACTCGCTGGTGGCGTTCGTCCTGCTGGGGTGGCATGAGCTGCTGGCCATGGCGGTGGTGTTCGCGGTCATGCTGGCCGCGGCGGTCATGCTTTCCCTTGGCAACACCTCGTTCCAAGCCACCATCGACGTGTCCAGCAGACGCGTCACGGTGTCAGACACGGTGAAAGTCGACGTCTGCGTGGACAATCCGGGCCGCACCCCCACCACGTCGGCGCGCGGCGACCTGCCCATCGGAGACAACCACGAACGGTTCGCCATTCCCATGCTCGCCGCAGGCCAGTCACGCCAGACGACTGTGGAATTCACCGCCGTCAGCCGCGCGGTGCTGCCCATCGGCCCGCTATCCATCCGCAAAGGCGACCCGTTCGGTCTGATCCGCCACGAAAAGAAACTCGTGGACCAGATCAACGTGTTCATTCATCCGCAGACCGTGCTGCTCAGCACCCTGAACGCCGGCATTCCACGCGATTTGGAAGGTCAGCCAAGCGGCGAAATCGTCGACGACGACCTCGACTTCTACGGCCTGCGCGAATACGAGCCCGGCGATGACGTACGCAACGTGCATTGCTCAGCTCCGCGAAAACCGGATCGCTTATGATCCGCCAATACGAAGCCACCCGCCGTACCGACACCGCTCTGACCATCAGCGTGAACCCGGATGATTACATCGATTCCCAGGAATTCGAACTGGCCGTATCCGTCCACGCCTCCATCGGCGTGCAATGCCTGCAGCAGAACCGGCCAGTCACCGCGCATGCCGGTTCCACGCACGCCATTCCGCGCAACGCCACGGAATTTCTCGATGGCTGCAGCGGCATCGACCCTGACATCGACGACAATCCCAACCTCGCGCAAACCACTCTCGAACATGCCCCCGACGCATCCTTCTACTTCTTCACCGTCGGCAGGCTCAAAACCATCGACGACATCAAACACATGGTCCTCGCACTCCCCCGCTCCGCAACCTGCGTGGTGCTTCAAGCCGCAACCGGCCAACCGCGCGCCATCAAACGCTACTCCGACTTCACCTTGGCAACCGTGGGAGACCTCAACGACCTCCCCATGATCATGGGGGTGCTGGCATGAGCACCACATTCACCAACACCGGCAATTTCACCGGCAACCTCACCGGCACAGGCACCAACTCCGCCAACACCAACACTGGCATGGCGACCGGCACAGGCACCGCTCATGGGCGGACTCCACCCACTCCGTCATCTGGATGTCCCGCAGCGGCAAGTCCCCAGCCATGCCCAACACCAACCAGCCACACGCCGCGCAATACGCAAGCCTCACGGTCGCCGCCCTGCTGACCATCGCCGCAGCCAGCAACCTCATCGACGTATACGCTCCGCCCTGTCTTGGACGAGCGCCGCAATCCCCGCCACCATCATCGGCTCGCTCGTGGCGCTTGCCGGTCTCGTTCCCGCGTTGCGCCTGTGGTGGCAGATGCTGTTCATGGCGTGTGCGCAGCTGGTGGTCGGCCCGGTCATCTTCCTGAATGGCACCACCATCGCCCATGTCATTCCCACATTGCGCACGTTGACGCAAGGTGGATGCGGATGCTCGGCTCGTTCAAATACCTGCTGGCCATCGACCCGCCGACCGGCACCGGCGACGGCTCGCTGCTCGCCGTGTGGACGATCTGCCTGTGGGCCGCGCTGCTGGCCGGTATCTTCGCGGTTGCGGAGGATGGCCGGCTTACGATGGTCGCGGTCGTTCCCGTCGTGGCGAATCTCGCGATCTGCGCGCTGCTTGGCACGTCGAGCGGCTTCTACCGTATGGCGATCGGCACGATTATGGCGGTCGTGCTGGTGGTTTGGGTCAGCGCGCGTTGGAAACTGTTGGAATTGGGCCGTTGGCTCAGTTCCGTAGTCATTGTGCTGCTGGCTTCGGCTGTGGCGGTCGGCGGATGCTTGGTGGTCGGGCAAAACCGCACCATTCTGCGCGACCATTATGATCCGCCGCTGAGCCCGTACGATTACACCAGCCCGTTGAGCGGCATGCGTTCGTATATCAAGAACCATAAGGACGATGTGCTGCTGACCGTCGACGATCTGCCGGCCGGTTCCACGGTGCGTTTGGCGGTTATGGACCGTTTCGACGGCAATGTGTGGAACCTGTCCGATTCCACCATGCTTCGGATTCCTCCAACTACCATCGTGTGGGCGATTCCATCGCAAACAACGCCACCGGCAAGCGGTTCACCGCGAAATTCACGGTCGATGACGGTTTGAGCGACTATTGGCTGCCGATGGCCGGCGCGGCTTCCAGCGTGAAGTTCGCCACATCGTCGGACGCCGATTCGTTCTACTACAACACCGACACCATGTCGGCGATCTACCCTTCGCGCACCTCTCCGGGATTGTCCTATACGGAAACCGGCGTCATTCCACGGACGCCGACGGATAAGGAGATCGCCAAGGCGAATGCTTCCTCCATCAGCCAGCCCAAGGCGGAGGATGTGCCCGATTGCGTGGATAAACTGGCCACCGCGATTGCGGGCGGCCAGTCCAAGGGCGGCGAGGCCGCGCAGGCTCTTGCCGACAAGCTCAGGGAATCCGGCTGGTTCTCCCATGGTTTGAATGGCGATTACCCGTCCAGAGCCGGTCACGGCAACTATCGCATCGACCAGCTGCTCGCCGGCAGTGCGATGGTCGGAGACAGCGAGCAATACGCTTCCGCGATGGCGCTTATGGCCCGCAGTCTCGGCCTGCCGAGCCGCGTGGTGCTGGGCTTCCTGCCGAAGAACGACGAGGGCGAGATCAGTGACAGCCGCACCGAGAAGCATGGCAAAACCACCACCACGAAATTCACCGGCAACGATGTGACCGCTTGGGTGGAGATCAAGCTGGACGGTTACGGATGGGTGGCGTTCTACCCGACACCGAAGGAAACGAAGGTTCCCGACGAGAACCAGAATCTCACTCCGCCCAATCCGCAGACCTTGGTGCGTCAGCCTCCGGTGCCGCTTACCGATCCGCTGCGTGACGACAACCAAGCCAAGGGCAAAACGTCGCTTGGCGGCAGCATGGCCGACGAGACGCCGACGAGCCTGTTCTGGCAGCGTTTCGGCAGAATCGTCAGAAAAGTCGCCATCTACGGCAGCCCTCTGTGGACGGTGCTCATCGTCTGCGGCATGCTGCTCGCCATCAAGTCGATCGCCCTGGCTCGGGCGCGCAGGCATGGCAGCGCATCGCAACGCGTCGCTGCCGGATGGCAGGCGGTCGCGGCGCTTGCCCGGCAAAGCGGCCTTGACGTCCAAGGCACCAGAAACGAGCAGGCGCAGGCCATCGCCGAACAGATGGGCTTCGAAGCCGATACACTGCTCGCGCTGGGCAGGGAGGCTGATTACGCGGCCTTCTCCGGAGGCGATGTCACGCAGGAGCATGCGGAACGCTACTGGCATGACATCGCCGAAGAACGAAAGTTCATGCTCGGCTCGCTGCCGACGTTCCGCAGGTGGCGGGCGAAACTATCGCTTGCGGACGTGTTCCACTTCCGGAAAATCCGCTTGCGGAAAATCGGTGTGAAAGGGCGGGACTCATGAACGTCAAACATATTGAGGTCGGTCTGAACAGCAATATCGGCTTGCGTAGGAAAGACAACCAGGACAGCGCCTGCGCAGGCAACGGCGTGTATGTGGTGTGCGACGGCATGGGTGGCGGCAAGGGCGGCAAGCAGGCCAGTTCCGATGTTGCGGAACGGTTCGCGCGTTTGGCCGAACTGCGACGCGCGATCTTGACGCGATTGACGAAACGATGATCCTTGCCCAGCAGGAGGTGCTCCGTCTGGGTGAGCAGCTCGGCGGCGTTGCGGGCACTACCATCAGCGGCGTGCTGCTGCCGACGCGTGTCGGCGATGACGCGATATGTTCCGACGAACGGTGTTACATCGTCAATGTGGGCGATTCCCGCACGTACCATATGCGCGCCGACGGCAATGGCGCGTGGCTGGCGGATTCGCTGACGTGCATCACCCGCGACCATTCGGAACGGCAGAACGCCATCGATTCGGGGCAGATGCTGCCCGATGAGGCGAGCCGTTGCATTCCGCGCAACATCATCACGCAATGTGTCGGCGCGCCTGCCGGCATCCAGCCTGACTGGTACGCCGCGCGTGCGGACGGACGGTTCATCATCTGTTCCGATGGGCTGCATGCGCAGATCGGCCGTGAGCAGCTTGCCGAGATCGCGGCGGCGTACGCCGACCCGCAGATGGCCGCGGACATGCTGGTACATGCCGCGCTGAACGCCGGCGGCCGCGACAACATCACCGTCATCGTGGTGGATATGCGTTCCGATATGCCGTGCGACGAGGATTGGAACGTCAGCAAGATCGGCGATGACGAGGATATCGACGATGCGCTGGACGGTACGTTGCAAACGTTACGAGTCATTCAATAAGATGGTTACAGACCACGAGACAAGGAGATCATGATGGTCGATTTCGATGCCGCGGTGGCGGCCGTGCAGAATCCGAACGCCGATCCCGTGTTCCTGGCGAAAATCGCGTACGAGAATCCGGAATTCGGTGCGAATGTCGTTGCCAATCCGCGAGCGTACCCGGGTCTGAAGCGTTGGGTCGCCGAATTCGGCGATGAGCGCGCCCGCCAGCAGCTGGTGGCGATGGGCTGGCCGGTTCCGCAAAATGGCGTGCAGCCGCAGCCGATTGCCGAGCCGACGGCCCAGCCAATGGCCGAACCGGTTGCCGAACAGGTCCAGCCGGAACAGCAGTATCAGCCGGCAGTGGCGGAACAGTTCCAGCAGCAGTATCAGCCGGAACAGCCGGTGAACCAGCAATACGGTCAGGACGCTGCCTATGCGGCGTCTAACGAGGCTTCGACCGAGTATGTCGACCCATACATAAATCCCGCCGATTTGTCCGAAGTGCCGATTATTCATCGAGCCAGCCGCAGAACGAACCGGAACAGCAGTATGCCGAACAGCAGTATGCCGCGGCCCAGGAATCGCCGGCAGACGCGGGGTTCACCGCGGAACTGGCCATGACCACCACCGATCAGATGTTGATGGCCCGTATCGCCAGCGAAGCGCCGGAGCTTCGTCCGTGTCTTGCGCGCAATCCGTACATCTATCCGGAATTGCTTGCCTGGCTTGGCCAGTTGAACGATTCGGCCATCAACGCGGCCATTCGTCTGCGCCAGCAGTGAGCTAACGCCGATTATCAGACCATTTGAAACATAAGGGTTGTCGCGGGAATCTCCGTGACAACCCCTTATCGTCTTACCGCTAACCGTCCGCGCCGACGCTGTCAACACAAATCGTCAACGCAGTCCGTCAGCGTAATCGTGTCTTCACTGACAAACGCCCTCACTGTTTGCGGAATTGGAAGAACTGGTCGCCGATACGCACCGTGCATGGCGCCTCCAGCTGCATCGGCTTGTGTTCCACTTTGGTTTCGACATCGTCTTGGATGATGTACGTGCCGTTGAGCGAACCGTAATCCTCTATCCACAGCGTGCCATCCTGGTCGAAGCTGATCGCCGCATGGTTGCGTGAGATTGTGCGCGTCGGATCCTCCAGCTTGACCGATTTGGCGCCGGCGGGCACTTCGGCCGAAGGCTTGCGGCCAAGGAGCACGCCCATATCCACGATCACCTGCTGTCCGGTCTGCTCGTTGTCCAGCACGTACGTGTGCTTCGGCTGCTTCATGGTGAAGGCTTCGGAAAGCACGGTGCCGTCCCAGTCGATATCGTCCTCGTCCGAAACGGCAGCGTCGCCCTTCGCAACGGAAACATCCTGCATATCGTGGTCGTCCGATTCGTTCTGTGCGGCGAGCCGTTCGCGTGTTTCCAAGGAATCGGCGGCATTGTCGACGGGTTCGGCTGTGGGTTGCGCCATCACCGTGACGTCATCGTCATACCACCCTGGTTCGGGCGGCGGCGGGTAAGGTAGAAAACTCATATTCCCATTGTAGGAAGGTGACGTCCATGCCGTCTGACGATACTCATTCTGCAATACGATGCTCGCATATTCCGTCTCAAAATATTATGCTGTAACTCGTCAAAAGAGACGGACACGTCGATGTTTCCCTCCGTGTTCACGGATTCGACATTCAAAAAAAGGAAAAAGGCTAAGAAGGACTTTTCTCACGGCGAACACTCCTCCGTATGGTCAACCGCAGAATGGGCAACCGCAGTATAACCAGCCTCCGCAGCCGCAGGCGCCAAACTACAGTCAGCCACAGCCGGGCGGGCCTCAATACGGACAGCCGCAACCGCCAAAGCCCGGCAACTTTCCTTCCCAGCAAGCCGGCGCCGCGGCCAAAAATAAGCCGCCGGTCGCCATTATCATCGGCGCGGTGGCCGCAGTCGTCGTCATCGCGCTGGCAGCGGTGTTCTTCCTTACGAATCGCGTCAGCCGTTCCGATTACGAGGAAGCGCTGGTCCAAACGCAGGCGTTGGAAAGCAGCTATACAGCCATCAATGAGGAATTCAGCTCGGCGGCGAGCGCAACGGACAACGATTCATCCTCCGCTTATGACGAGGGCAAGAAGAAGTTGAAGACCTTCAAGCAGGACAGCGACAAGCTGGCTGCCATGAAGGCCGTGAAGAAAGACAAGGACGTCAAGGAGAAGTACGAGACGTTCGAGCAGGACCGTGCGAAATACGAGAGGTACATGAACGATCTGGCCCAGACCATGCCCGCGCTCATGAAGATGACGCATACCTGCACGAAGCTGCCGAAATTCGACTCCGCCGACATGTCTTCGTACTATCGCGATCTTTCCAAGGCGCTCGAAAGCTGTGCCGCCGACGCCGGCGATCTGGCCAAGGTTCCCATCAAGTCCTATGCCGAGTATGGCGCGGATATGCAGGAAAGCATCAGCAAGAAGAAGGACATCGTGGATCAGATGGCCGATCTGAATCTCAACGATATCGAGTATGGGTCCGCCGATTACGAAAAGCTTCAGGATCTTCATACGAAGGTGTCCGACATCGATTCGCCGACCCTGGATCAGTCCGATTTGCAAAAGGCCGCGAAGGAGGCCGATCTCAGCGGTTCGTTGAAGGATCTGGAAACCACGCTTTCGGAGAAGATCAAGTAACGTCAAAAGACGACTGCGAAACCCTCCCCCGCGATTAATCCACAACCTCGCAATCCCACGACATATAGATATAGCGAAAGGCGGAACCGACCGGTATTGGTCGGTTCGCCTTTCGCTATGTCAGATGATTCGTCTGTCGACTATCGTGAGGGGAATCTCACAGGGTGTCGCCCAGATCGGTCTGGCCGCCGTTGTCGTCCAGGAAGTCATCCGGGTTGAAGTCATCGCCCAGCTTCAGGTCGCCGAAGTCGATGTTGGAGAAGTCCACATCGGACAGGTCGGTGTCGCCGAAGGAGCTGTCGGTGCCTTCGCCGCCCAAACCGAAGTTCGGGTAGATGGTGTCGCGGATGGCCTTGTCGGGCTCCACCGTGGCGTTGCGGTAACGGGCGAGGCCGGTACCTGCCGGGATGAGCTTACCGATGATGACGTTCTCCTTGAGGCCCTTCAGGTCATCGACCTTCTGGTTCAGGGCGGCTTCGGTGAGCACGCGGGTGGTCTCCTGGAAGGAGGCCGCGGACAGCAGGAATCGGTGGCCAGCGAAGCCTTGGTGATGCCCATCAGCTCCGGACGGCCGGCGGCCGGCTTGCCACCGTTCTTCACGGCTTCCATGTTGGCGGCCTTGAAGCGTGCCTTGTCCACGAGTTCGCCCGGCAGCAGGTCGGTGTCGCCGGAGTCGATCACGGTGATGCGACGCAGCATCTGGTGCACGATGACCTCGATGTGCTTGTCGTGGATATCCACGCCCTGGGAGCGGTACACGGTGTGCACTTCCTCCACGATGTTCACCTGTGCGGCGCGCGGGCCGAGGATGCGCAGGATCTTCTTCGGGTCGACGGAGCCTTCGATGAGCTGGGTGCCGGCTTCGACATGGTCGCCGTCCTTGACCAGCATCGGCGCACGACGGGTCACCGGGTAGACGATCGGCTCGACGGAGTCGTCGTCCGGCTTCAGGGTGACCTGACGGCCGCGCTCGGTGTCTTCCACCTTGACCACGCCGGCGAACTCCGCGATCGGAGCCTCGCCCTTCGGGGTACGGGCTTCGAAAAGCTCGGTGACACGCGGAAGACCCTGGGTGATATCGGAAGCGGAAGCGACGCCACCGGAGTGGAAGGAACGCAGCGTCAGCTGGGTACCAGGCTCACCGATGGACTGTGCTGCCACGATGCCGACGGCCTCGCCGACATCCACCAGCTTGTTGGTGGCCAGGGACCAGCCGTAGCACTTGGCGCACACGCCACGCTTGGATTCGCAGGTCAGCACGGAACGGGCCTTGACCTCTTCCACGCCGTGGGCAACGAGATCGTTGAGCACGTCCATGGACAGGGCGTCGCCGGCCTTGTACAGCACGGTCTCGCCGTCGGCCGGGTCGATGACGTCGGCCGCGAGCAGACGGGAGTACGGGCCACCGTCGGCGGCCTTGACCAGGTGCAGGTTGCCTTCGGCATCGCGTTCGCCGACCTTCATGGTCAGGCCGCGCTTGGTGCCGCAGTCCTCCTCGCGCACGATCACGTCCTGGGAGACGTCCACCAGACGACGGGTCAGGTAGCCAGACTCTGCGGTACGCAGTGCGGTATCGGCCAGACCCTTACGCGCGCCGTGCTGGGAGATGAAGTATTCCAGCACGGACAGACCCTTACGGTAGTTGGACTTGACCGGTCGAGGAATGATCTCGCCCTTCGGGTTTGCCACCAAGCCTCGCATACCTGCGATCTGGTTGATCTGCATCATGTTTCCTCGTGCACCGGACTGCACGATGATGGCCAGGTTGTTCTTGGAATCGAAGTGTTCCTCAACCGCCTCGGAGACCTCGCTGGTGCACTTGGTCCACAGGTCGACCAGTTCCTGACGACGCTCCTCTTCGGTGAGCATACCGATTTCGTAGTTCTCGTTGACCTTGTCGGCTTCGTCTTCGTACTTTTCGATGTACTCGTCCAGTTCCGGCGGCTGGATAACGTCGGAGAACGCGAAGGACACGCCGGACCACGGTGCGCGGGTGAAGCCAGATCCTTCAGGGCGTCCAGCGTCGCGGCCACCTGAGCGGTGGAGTAACGGGTCGCGATGTCGTCGACGATCTTGCTCAGACGCTTCTTCGGCGCCTGCTCGTTGACGAACGGGTAGTCGACCGGCAAGGTGCCGTTGAACAGGATACGGCCGTAGGAGGTGGCGAACAGGACGGAGCCGTCATGGAAACGCTCCTCCTTGACCACGTCCGGGCTGCCCGGTTCCGGATCGACGACCTTGACCTCGCCCGGCTCCCAGTCCTTCGGCAGCACGAAGTCCTGCGGAAGGCGGATGAGCACCTTGCCTGCATGTCGATCTCGTGCTTGTCGAGCGCCATTTCGGCCTCTTCCAGCGAGGAGAACACGCGGCCCTGGCCCTTGGCGCGTCGATGACGGTGGTCAGGTAGTACAGACCGAGGATCATGTCCTGGCTCGGCATGGTCACGGTGTGGCCGTCTGCCGCTTCAGGATGTTGTCGGAAGCCATCATCAGGGAACGGGCCTCAGCCTGGGCTTCGGCGGACAGCGGCAGGTGGACTGCCATCTGATCGCCATCGAAGTCGGCGTTGAATGCGGCGCAGGCAAGCGGCGGCAGGTGGATGGCCTTGCCTTCCACCAGAATCGGCTCGAATGCCTGGATGCCCAGACGGTGCAGCGTAGGTGCACGGTTCAGGAGCACCGGATGCTCGGAGATGACCTCTTCGAGCACGCCCCACACTTCGGAGTCGGCGCGGTCCACGAGGCGCTTGGCGCTCTTCATGTTCTGCGCGAAGCCCTGGTCCACGAGGCGCTTGATGACGAACGGCTTGAACAGCTCGAGGGCCATCGGCTTCGGCAGACCGCACTGGTGCATGCGCAGGGACGGGCCGACCACGATCACGGAACGGCCAGAGTAATCCACACGCTTACCGAGCAGGTTCTGACGGAAACGGCCCTGCTTGCCCTTGAGCATGTCGCTCAGGGACTTGAGCGGACGGTTCGAAGCGCCGGTGACCGGACGGCCACGACGGCCGTTGTCGAACAGGGAGTCGACGGCTTCCTGAAGCATGCGCTTCTCGTTGTTGAGCATGATCTCCGGGGCGCCGAGCTCGATGAGACGCTTCAGACGGTTGTTACGGTTGATCACACGACGGTAGAGGTCGTTGAGGTCGGAGGTGGCGAAGCGGCCACCGTCGAGCTGCACCATCGGGCGCAGGTCCGGCGGGATGACCGGGATCACGTCGAGCACCATGGCCTCCGGCTTGTTGCCGGTGGTTAGGAACGCGTTGACGACCTTCAGACGCTTCAGGGCGCGGGCCTTGCGCTGGCCGGTGCCCGTGTCGATCTCTTCGCGCAGCTGCTTGGAGGCTGCCTCGAGGTCGAAGTCCTGCAGACGCTTCTTGATGGCTTCGGCGCCCATGCAGCCTTCGAAGTAATCGCCGTAGCGGTCTTCCATCTCACGCCACAGGTCGACGTCGCCTTCCATGTCTCCCGGCTTCAGGTCTTGAAGCGGTCGAACACGGCGCTCAGACGCTGGATCTGCTCGTCGTAGCGGGTACGGATGGCGGCCATTTCACGCTCGGCGCTGTTGCGCAGCTTGGCGCGTGCGGAGCCCTTGGCTTCGCCTTCGGCTTCGAGCTCGGCCAAATCGGCTTCGACCTTCTTGGCGCGCTCCTCGATTTCGGCGTTGCGGCGCTTCTCGAGGTTGGCGATCTCGTTGTCGAACTCCTGCTGCAGGTCCGGCAGGTCCTGATGACGCTGCTCTTCGTCCACCTTGGTGACCATGTAGGCCGCGAAGTAGATGACCTTCTCGAGGTCCTTCGGCGCGATGTCCAGCAGGTAGCCCAGTCGGGACGGCACACCCTTGAAGAACCAGATGTGGGTCACCGGAGCGGCGAGCTCGATGTGGCCCATGCGCTCACGACGCACACGGCTCTTGGTGACTTCCACGCCGCAGCGTTCGCAGACGATGCCCTTGAAGCGCACGCGCTTGTACTTGCCGCAGGCGCATTCCCAGTCGCGGGTAGGTCCGAAGATCTGCTCGCCGAACAGGCCGTCTTTCTCCGGCTTCAGGGTACGGTAGTTGATGGTTTCCGGCTTCTTGACCTCGCCGTAGCTCCAGTTGCGGATGTCGTCGGCGGTAGCCAGTCCGATCCTCAGTTTGTCAAATTCGTTGACGTCCAGCACTCTATTGTCCTGTCTATCGATTCTTAATGCTTATCACGTTGTTCAGGGACCGACCGCGGCGCACGCTGTGTCATGCAGCGCGGCCGGTCCTTTCGATCACTGGAATTCGGGCTCCTCGGCAACCTGGTCTTCCTTGGCGGCGGCGTCAGGACGCGCACCGATGTTGAAGCCGAGGTCATCGGAGGAAGTGGACGGATCGTCATCCTCGTCCTTCATGTCGATGGCCACGCCTTCGGCGTTGAGCACTTCGACATTCAGGGACAGGGACTGCATTTCCTTAAGCAGCACCTTGAAGGACTCCGGGATGCCTGCCGGCGGCAGGTTCTCGCCCTTCACGATGGCGCCGTAGACGCGCACGCGGCCGTCGACGTCATCGGACTTGGTGGTCATCATTTCGTGCAGCGTGTAGGCGGCACCGTAGGCCTCGAGGGCCCACACTTCCATCTCGCCGAAGCGCTGGCCGCCGAACTGAGCCTTGCCGCCCAGCGGCTGCTGGGTGATCATGGAGTACGGGCCGGTGGAGCGGGCGTGGATCTTGTCGTCGACCAGGTGGTGCAGCTTCAGCATGTACATGTAGCCCACGGAGATCGGCTTCGGGAACGTTCGCCGGTACGGCCGTCGAACAGGGTCGCCTTGCCGTCAGGGCCAACGAGCTTGTTGCCGTCGCGGTCCGGAAGGGTGCAGCTGAGCAGGCCCTTGATGGTCTCCGGACGGACGCCGTCGAACACCGGGGTGGCCACCGGAGTGCCCGGAGCGCCCTTTTCGGCGCCCTGCGGCACGTACTTCTTCCAAGCGGCCTCGGCATCCGGATCCAGGGAGATGTCCCAGCCGGCGTGCGCGATCCAGCCGAGGTGCAGTTCCAGCACCTGGCCAAGTTCATTCGAGAAGGCACGCCCAGCGGTTCAGCATGATGTCCACCGGAGTACCGTCGGCGAGGAACGGCATGTCCTCTTCCGGCAGGATGCGGGAGATGACGCCCTTGTTGCCGTGACGGCCGGAGAGCTTGTCGCCCTGGGTGATCTTACGGTGCTGTGCGATGTAGACGCGAATCATCTGGTTCACGCCGTTCGGCAGTTCGTCGCCGTCTTCCTCGGCGTCTTCGCGGGTGATTTCCTTGACCGCGATGACGGTGCCGGTCTCGCCGTGAGGCACGCGCAGCGAGGTGTCACGCACTTCGCGGCTCTTCTCACCGAAGATGGCGCGCAGCAGACGCTCTTCCGGAGTCAGCTCGGTCTCGCCCTTCGGGGTGACCTTGCCGACCAGAATGTCGCCGGCTTCGACTTCGCGCCGATGCGGATGATGCCACGCTCGTCGAGGTTGGCCACCGCGTCCTCGCCGACGTTCGGCAGGTCGCGGGTGATCTCTTCGGCACCCAGCTTGGTTTCGCGGGCGTCGATCTCGTACTCCTCGATGTGGATGGAGCTCAGGGTGTCGTCCTGCACGAGGCGCTGGGAGATGATCACAGCATCCTCGTAGTTGTAGCCGTTCCACGGCATGAAGGCGATGAGCAGGTTCTTGCCCAGTGCCATCTCGCCCTTCTGGGTTGCCGGACCATCGGCCAGCACGGTGCCGGCTTCCACGCGTTCGCCGTCGTGGATGAGCGGGACCTGGTTGTAGCAGGTGGTCTGGTTGGAGCGCTGGAACTTGGCCAGCTTGTAGGAGCTGGTGGTGCCATCGTCGTTCATGGTACGGATGATGTCGGCGGACACGTAGGTCACCACGCCCGGCTTCTCGGCCAGGATGACGTCGCCGGAATCGACGGCGGCGCGCCATTCGGCGCCGGTGCCCACGAGCGGACGCTCGGATTCGATCAGCGGCACGGCCTGACGCTGCATGTTGGTGCCCATCAGCGCTCGGTGTCCCTCATCGTGCTCCAGGAACGGAATCAGGGAGGCGCCGACGGAAACCATCTGACGCGGGGAGACGTCCATGTAATCGACGGAGCTGACCGGCACATCGACCGCTTCCTCTTCGCCGACTCGGGCAAGGGCCTGCTTCTTGACGAAGTTGCCGTTCTCGTCGAGCTCCTGGTTGGCCTGGGCGATGACGTGCTCGGCATCGCGGTCTGCGGTCATGTACTCGACTTCGTCGGTGACGTGGCCGTTGACGACCTTGCGGTACGGGGTCTCGATGAAACCGAACGGGTTGATGCGACCGAAGGTTGCCAGGGAGCCGATCAGACCGATGTTCGGGCCTTCAGGAGATTCGATCGGGCACATACGGCCGAAGTGGGACGGGTGCACGTCTCGCACTTCCATGGAGGCGCGGTCGCGGGACAGGCCGCCGGGGCCCAGAGCGGACAGACGACGCTTGTTGGTCACGCCAGCCAGCGGGTTGTTCTGGTCCATGAACTGGGACAGCTGGGAGGTTCCGAAGAACTCCTTGATGGTGGCGTTCACCGGACGGATGTTGATCAGGGACTGCGGGGTGATGGCCTCGGATCCTGGGTGGTCATACGTTCGCGGACCACACGCTCCATACGGCTCAGACCGGTGCGCAGCTGGTTCTGGATCAGCTCGCCGACCTGGCGGATACGACGGTTGCCGAAGTGGTCGATATCGTCGACGTCCACGCGCAGGTCAACGTCCTGGCCGTCGCGCTTGCCCGGGAACTTGGTCTCGCCCGCATGCAGGGTGACCAGGTACTTGATGGTGGCGATGATGTCCTCGCGGGACAGGCTGCGGTCGTTGACGTCCTTTTCCAGACCAAGCTTGCGGTTGATCTTGTAACGGCCGACGCGGGCCAGATCGTAACGCTTGGTGTTGAAGTAGAAGGAGTCCAGCAGGTTCTTGCCGGCTTCCGGGGTCGGGGTGTCGGCCGGACGGATCTTGCGGTACAGGTCGGTCAGGGCCTCGTCCTGGGTCTGCACGGTCTCCTTGGCGAGAGCGTCCATGACCAGCGGGTAGTCCTTGAAAGCGTCGGCGATCTCATCCTTGGTCATGCCGATGGCCATGAGGAACACGATGGCGGACTGCTTGCGCTTGCGGTCCACGCGCACGCCGAGGACGTCGCGCTTGTCGATCTCGAACTCGAGCCATGCGCCACGGCTCGGATGATCTTCGCGCCGAAGACTTCCTTATCGGAGGTACGGTCCTGGGAACGGTCGAAGTACACGCCCGGGGAACGCACGAGCTGGGACACGATCACTCGCTCGGTACCGCCGATGATGAAGGTGCCGTGCGGGGTCTGCAGCGGGAAATCGCCCATGAACACGGTCTGGGACTTGATTTCGCCGGTGTCGCCGTTTTCGAATTCGGCGTTCACGTACAGCGGCGCGGAGTAGGTGTAATCCTTCTCCTTGCATTCCTGCACGGTGTGGCGCGGTTCTTCGAAGTACGGATCGGAGAAGGTCAGGCTCATGGTCTGAGCGAAGTTCTCGATCGGGGAGATCTCCTGGAAGACCTCGTCAAGACCGGAGGTGTGGGGCACGGTGTTGGTGCCGTTCTCCAGATCCTCCTGGACTCGCTTCTGCCAGCGCTCGTTGCCGATGAGCCAGTCAAAGCTGTCAGTCTGTACACCCAACAGGTAGGGTACATCAATGGGCTCGCGGATGGAGCCGAAATTCACACGGTCCGACGCCTTGTGCAGATCAATATCATGCTGGTCGGCGCGTGCGATGATGGTGGTGGTGTTCGTCGTAGCCTCAGCCAATGGACGTTCCTTATCGCTCGCTAATCGTATCGATATGTTTCCCCGGAAGCGCTCTCATTGGCCACCATATGCCTAATACGCGGGCGCCTCTTCCTTGTCAGCGTGCCCGCTATATGACACGCATCTACGCAAAGTCATTAGAATAACATAACCTGTAGATTTTATTCCACTGTGATGCCGACCGGTTCCGACTTGGTTTTCGCATGTCCTTTGACCGACAGTTGGGCCGAATACACGCCACGGTCCACGTTCGGCAGGTCCGCCGCGTCGCGCATTCGCTGCCGGAACGCACGCCCGGCCAAGCGATTGTCTGCTTGACCTCGTCGCCCTTGGCTATCAGCCGGTAATCCGTGTCCACGGGGCATACGTTCGATTTCCAGACCACGTCCTTGCCCGACTTGATCGTCAGCACCATGCCCGCCTGGGACACGTCGATCAGACAGCCAGCCTTGCCGGAACCGTTGTATTTCACGGAAGCGGTGAAGTCCATCGTGCCGCCCACACCGAAGCTCGATGCGGCCGGAGTAAGCGACAGCGCGACGTTGGATGCGTCGCAATCGGGGACGCTGCTTTTCTGCTGTTGGGTCGGCGACGGCACCTCCTTGCGGGAGATCGCGTAAACATCGGCATGGTGGATTTCGCGGTTGACAGCGACGACGCCTGCGTCAGCGAATACAGGCAGAATACGATGAAGCTCAGTACCAGCACCGTCGCGATACCGAAAACGATGCGGCGGCGGCGATACATCGCCTGCTGTTGTTTCGTACGTTTCTTACCGGTCCGCGGGGAGGTCTTGTAAGCCATGGCTCCCAGTCTAGCGTGTCATCCTCCGTGCGGCACCGCGGCCGCACGCACCACGCATGCCGTGTACGTTACACCGGCAGCCGCACCCCTCCCCCGGGCAGGATTTCGATCAGACCGTCCTCGTCAAGCGACGCGATGCATTTGTCCAGCTGCACGTGGTCTTTCCACAGCCGTTCGACGCTCTTGCGATCAAGCACCGTCTCGCCATCCGGCAGGCCGCGCAGCGCGTTCAGCACCAGCCCGCGCACCTGCGGTCCGTACCTTGGAATCGTTGGCGTGGTCGCGTACGCCGCTGCCCCAATCCCGGTCTTCCGTTGCGTAGGAACGCGCATTTTCCGGCGATCGGACAGGCTTCGCATAATGGCGATTTCGCAGTGCACACCGTCGCGCCGAGTTCCATGACGGCCTGGTTCCACACGACGGACGGGCGATCGAAACGACGGCATTTCGCGGAATCATCGTCCGGCAGCAGCCGTTTCGCCAGCGCGCGTTCCGCGGGACTTGCGCTGCCGCCGAGCGATTCGACGCCGACGAACGCACGTGACAGCACACGGCGGATGTTCGTGTCGACCACCGCGATACGTTCGCCGAAAGCGAACGACAGCACCGCGCTTGCCGTGTAATCACCGATGCCGGGCAGAGCAAGCAATTCGTCGTACGTATGCGGCAGCTCGTCGGCGTAATCGTATGCGATGACGTGCGCGCATTCCTGCAATCGCAGGGCGCGCCGCGGATAGCCAAGCCGCCCCCATGCGGTGATCACGTCGGATTTCGGGGCGTCGGCGAGCGCGGCTGCGTCCGGCCATCGGTCCATCCATGCGGTCCAATACGGCACGACGCGGCCCATCTGCGTCTGCTGGCTCATCACTTCGGAAACGAGCACGCCCCACGGTGTGGTGCGGCCGAATCGCCATGGCAGGTCGCGCGCGTTGGTCTGCCACCATTGCGCGAGCGTCGTTGCGATTTCGTCAGCATCGGAAGCATCGGAGGTGACGGCGGTGGCGGAATCGGCAAAGTCGTCAAAGTCGGCGTCACGTACGGCGGTGTCGTATGTGGTGTTCGTGTCGTTCATCGTTCCTATTCTTAGCATTTATGACGAACGAAGAACATACCGATAACGCGCAGGGCGCAACGCGCGACGCCGAGACGCAGGCGGCCGAAGCCAAGGTCGAGAAGATGTTCGAATACGGGTACCGCAAGTCCAATTACGGCCCGGACGACTGGTGACCGACGCGCACGGCAATCCGATTTCCGTGGTGGACGCGATGCTGAGCGCGAAGGACGCGGCGAAGGCGGAGACCTCCACCCCGCACCTGTGCTACTACTCCCCGCGTATTCCGGGCAACACGGGTTCCGCGATCCGCCTGTGCGCCGTGACGGGAACGATTCTGCACCTGGTGGAACCTTTGGGTTTCAATCTGCGGGATACCAAGCTGCGCCGTGCGGGGCTCGACTACCATGACATGGCGCATGTGTGCTGCACCCGAATTTCGAGGATCTGGTGGAATCGATGCCGGATTCGCGCATCATCGCCTTCACCGCGCACGCCACCAAGCTGTACACCGACATCGAATACAAGCCGACCGACATCCTGCTGTTCGGTCCGGAACCGGGCAATATCCCCGATCCGATGGACATCATGGCCGGCCCGCATGTGGCCGAGCAGGTGCGTCTGCCGATGCGGCCGTCGCTGCGTAGCCTGAATCTCACCAACTGCGCCTCCATCGCCATCTACGAAGCCTGGCGACAGTTGAACTTTGCCGGCGGTAAGTAAAAACAGTTTTACAAACGCAAAAGAGCCCGGCCCTCCGTGCAGGAAGGTCGGGTTCTTTCGTAAGAACGTCAGTTCTTGAAGGAGTGGATCGGCGCCGGAATGCGGCCGCCACGGGTCACGAAGGCCTCGCAGCTGGTCTGGTTCACCGGAATGATCGGCGCGTAGCCCATGAGGCCGCCGAAGTTGGCCATCTCGCCCACGCCCTTGCCTTCCACCGGGATTACACGCACGGCGGTGGTCTTCTGGT
>ENA-OQIR01000408-OQIR01000408.1-human-gut-metagenome-genome-assembly--contig:-NODE-408-length-19028-cov-2.301095_pt1 | contig 19028 bp, 32 predicted proteins | sample MGYA00242580_ERZ504745 | MGnify/ENA primary metagenome ERZ504745 (study PRJEB26092, sample SAMD00036214) | human gut metagenome | host: Homo sapiens | study: EMG produced TPA metagenomics assembly of... | reverse complement strand
CCCGGAACAGATACAGGCAGGCAGCAGGGCATCCGCTTCCTCAGCCGTAAGCTGACCGGTCCTGACTGCCTGCGCCGCAGCACTGGCCGCTGGTGCAAAGCCACCCAGGAACCCGATGCAGAGCACCCGTGCCGCACAGGGTGTGCGGATGCCGATGCCCCACGCCGCCAGACGGAACGGCAGGGCCAGCAGGTCGCTTTCCGGGCATTGGATGAGTAAGCGCGATACCACGAGAAACGGGAACAGCGAGAGCAGCAGCGGCCCACTGCAGAGGGTCAGCCCTTCCCGCAGAGCAGCGGCACAAACCTCCGGCACTGCAAACGGCAGAATCCCTGCCGCCAGTGCCAGCAAAAACAAACCCATCTGATCCCATCTGAAAAGCCGATTCATACACACGCCCTCCGGTTCCATATATATGTGATACGGGGCGCAGTTTTGCCCGGCGGGGAGGGAGCGGGTGTGAAACAGCATAAAACCGGGCGGCTCTCCCTGCGCGGCTGGTTTGGCCGGATGCTGCGCCAGCCTCCCCGGGGCTTTTATGGGCAGCCCTCTGTCTATCTGAGCGGGGGTGTGATGGAGATTGAGCACTTCCGCAGGGTGCGCACCTATGAAGAGGGCAGGCTCTGCCTGGAATTTGCGGGCGGGCTGTTCACCGTGTATGGGGACGGGCTTAGAATCGAACGCTGGCCGCTCACCGCATTACCCTGCGGGGGCGGTTCCTGCGCACGGATTTTTCCAGCAGTTAGGGGGAATGCAGCATCTTACAGCTTTGGGCCGGGGCAGCATTTTCTGCCCGGAACGGTGATACCGATGGCCTGCTCTCCGAAGCTGCACGGACAGGCCTGCATCTCACCGACATCTTCCCTGCTCCCGGCGGCTTTACGGCCCGGTGTGCGGCATGGCGTTACCTCCGGCTGGCAAAACTTGCCCGCAAGCGGCGGGTGCATCTGCGCATCCGCAAAAAGACAGGGCTGTTTTTTCTCCTGCGGCCCTACCTCCGGCGGCGGGGGCTGTGGGCCGGGCTTTTGCTGTTTGTGCCGCTTTTGCTTTGGTCACAGGGCCTTGTCTGGGCTGTGGATGCTTCCGGCCTGACGACCGGCCAGCAGGCGCGGGCAGCTTCCGTTCTGCGGGAAACCGTTTCCCTGATGCCGGGCAGTATCGTCACGCAGGAAAAACTTGCCGCCGGGGAATATGCTCTGCTGCAAAGCGGTGAGTTCTCGTGGGTCAGCCTGAATTTTCTGGATGGGCGGCTGGAACTGGAAGCGGCAGAAGCCAAACCGGTGCCGGAGATCGCCGCCGGAACGCTCCATGGCCTGCGGGCAAAGACTGCGGGCACGGTGTCAGCACAAACCTTGTCAGCGGGACGATGCTGGTGGTTCCCGGGCAGGCAGTGGAAAAAGGTCAGGGACTCATCGGCACTACCCGGCTGAACGGGACGGCACGCTGATCTTTCAGCCTGCCGCTGGAAGCGTCCGGGCGCAGTTCGAGTGGGAGTTTGCGGAAGAGCTTCCGCTGACGGCTGCCACATACCAGCTGACTGGGAACACTGTCGTTCAGCGAAGGCTTTTCCTTGCCGGGCTGGTGTTCCCATTGCCTTCCCTTTTCTCCCCTGCGGACGATTCCACGGCGGTCACACGGCATCTTCAGCCGGAGCTTCTGGGGCTGACGCTCCCGCTTTCCGTCGAGGAAATCACCTATTACGAACAGGCAGAAAATGAAATTCATTCCTCAGAGGATGAAGCCAGAGCACTGGCCCGTCTGCATGGCTTACAGGCCTTGCAGAACGATTGCCCGGATGCAGAATTTGTGGCACAGAAAGTAGATGTCACAACCGAGAACGATATGCTGCATTACCGGGTGGTCTACACCATCATTGCTGATATCTGCACCTGAAAACGGCCCGGAGTTTTTCGCTCCGGGCTGTTTTGCTTATTTAATCTTTTTAATTTTTTCAAGTGCTTCCTTTTGTCGTTGACTTGCCGCCCGAACATACCACCGTTCTGCCCATTTCAAATCCTTCGGCACAACAATTCCATTTTCATAGAACCAGCCAAGATTGAACTGTGCATCACGGTCGCCATGTTGTGCGGCGCGTTCCGTCCAATAAAAAGCTTTTTCTAAATTTTTCTGGACACCGATGCCTTCCAAGTAAAAATATCCTACTTGGCATTCTGCCAGCGGATACCCCTTCTCTGCAAGTTGTAAATGCCCTCGAAAGCATTGTTCATACTGACCCGTTTTCCAGTAGCGCTCAATCAGTTCATTGCAGGCATCAAATTCTTTGCAAGGCGTGTAATAATTTTCCATCTCAGGCTTCCGGTTCCTGCGTTTCGGCCTTTTCCTTTTTGTAGGCGGCCTTTTCTACCAACTTATTCAAGTCAAAGTGGTACTTGGTGTGGCAGAAATGACAGACGACCTCACAATCCGGGTCCTCATCCCGGAGCTTTTCCAGCTCCTTGCGGCCCAGGCTCAGCAGCATTTCTTCGGTGCGCTCGGCACTGCAGTCGCACTTGTACTGCACCTCGCGCTCATCCAGAACATTGGGGTTGAAGCCTGCCAGAGCAAGGTTCATCATATCCTCGGGGGTCTTGCCTTCCCGAAGCAGTTCAGTGACGGAAGGCATTGCGGCGATGTTCTGCTCCAGCTGGGTGATCTCGGCATCGGTGGCACCGGGCAGCAGCTGCAGCAGGAAGCCGCCTGCGCAGGCAATGGTCAGATCAGTATCCACCAGCACCCCCAGGGCACAGACGGTGGGCACCTGCTCGCTGTAAGCATAGTAGCTGGTCAGGTCCTCGGCGATCTCACCAGAGACCAGAGGCACCTGGCCCACGGTGGGTTCTTTCTGCAGGCGGTTGTCACGGATGACCGTCAGCACGCCGTTTTTGCCCACAGCACCGCCCACATCCAGATGGCCGTTTGCTTTCAGAGGCAGCTCCACCAGCGGGTGGTCGATGCAGCCCTTGACATTGCCGGTGCCATCGGTACAGGCAACAACCGTGCCGGTGGGGCCGCCGCCCGCCACACGCAGCGTAATGGAATCGCCGTCATCCTTGAGCATGGAGCCCATCAAGACGCACCGGTGAGCAGGCGGCCCAGGGCTGCGCTGCAGGTTGCACTGGTGTGGTGCAGCTGCTCGGCCGTGCGGACGATCTCAGTGGAGTCCACACCGCAGAACACAACACCGCCGTTTTCAGAAATACCGCGGATCAGATTAGACATTTTCTTTTTCCTCCAATTGGGTATACTGCTTGACGGCACAGAAGAAATAGCGTTCGCTCTCTTCGGTCAGGGGCCGAAGCTCTCACCGTCGCAGACCTTTTCCAGCACAAAGCCGTGCTTTTCCAACGCAGCTCGGATGGTATCCAGGTCGTAGGTATATTCATAGAACTGTTCATGGAAGTGTTCGCCGGTCTCGCGGTAGTCGATGTCCACCGTGATCTCCACCCGGCGGTCCGCAGGGTGATAGTGGTTGCGCCAGACGCAGGCAGCATCCTCTTCCTCAAAGGTAAATACATTCTCCCCCAGCACCTTCTGATGCTTGTAGGGAGTGTTCATATCAAAGAGGAACACTCCGCCCTCTTCCATGAAAAAAGCCGCGTTGGCAATGGCGGTATCCAGGTCCGGGATGTGGTTAAAGGTATCGAAGGTAGACACCGCACCCCGGATGGTGCCGTAGAGGTCAAGCTTGAGCAGATCCTGCTGCAAAAGCAGCAGCTTGCCGGAAAGGCCCAGCTGTTCCGCCTTATCCCGCACAACACAGAGCATCTCCTCGGACTGATCGATGCCGATCATATCATATCCTGCCTGGGTCAGCATCAGGGTCAGCTCCCCTGTTCCACAGCCCAGATCAGCCAGAATACCATCCCGGATATCGTGAGCATTCAGTTCCTGCCGGATCTGCTCATAAAGGGCATCATAGTCGGCTTCGCCGTTGAATTCATCATAGAAATAGGCAAATTCATTGTAGGCCATGGTTTACTCCGCTTCCTCGTCATCGGTGAACTCAGCCGCCACGGCCTCGTTCAACACCGCCTGCAGATCCGGGATGCCGTAGCCGTTCTCGCCGCTGGTCAGTACCACCTTCTGGCAGCCATAGGGCAGGCAGACCTTTTCAAAATCCTCCTGTGTCTTGGCCAGCTGGCTTTTTTGAGTTTATCGGATTTGGTCAATGCCACAACAAAGGGGATCTGATGATAGTGCAGATACTTCAGCATCTGCAGGTCATCTGCGCTGGGGGCATGGCGGCAGTCGATGAGCTGCACCAGCAGGGTATGATGCCGGGGAGCCTCAAAATAGCTGTTGATGAGGTCATCCCAGCGCTCACGGTCCGCATTGCTGACCTTGGCATAGCCATAGCCGGCAGATCCACAAAATAGCAGTTGTCCACCTCATAGAAGTTGATGGTGGCCGTTTTGCCCGGTGTACTGGACACGCGGGCAAGGTTCTTGCGGTTGCACAGCTTGTTGATGAGGCTGGACTTGCCCACGTTGGAACGGCCTGAGAAGCTGAGTTCCGGACGGTCACTTTCGGGCAGCTGGCTGGAAATGCCGTAGCTTGCAATAAAATCCGCTTTGTTGTAATTCATCGTTTGCTCCTTTGATTAGCAGACAGCCCCGGCTTCGGTTTTTCCGGTGCAGGCGGGATGGCGGCTGCTTCCACCGGCTTTGCCTTTTTGGCGGGGTGCGGATGACGGGCAGAAACGCTCTTGGGCTTGAGCAGAGCGGCATTGAGCACCTGCGCGAGGTCAGACATGGCAGGAAGGTCAGATTCTTCTTCACCTCGTCATCCACCTCGTACAGGTCCGGAACGTTATCCTTGGGGATGAGCACAGTTTTCATCCCCTCACGGTAGGCAGCCATGCTCTTTTCGCGCAGGCCGCCGATGGGCAGCACATTGCCATGCAGGGTGATCTCGCCGGTCATGGCAACATCACCGCGCACCGGGATGCCGGACAGACAGGACACCAGAGCCGTGGTCAGAGTAACACCGGCGCTGGGGCCGTCCTTGGGCACGGCACCCTCGGGGGCATGGATGTGCAGATCGCACTTTTTCAGCCGCTCAGGGTCGATGCCATATTCCTCGGCGTGGACACGGACATAGGTGATGGCCAGCTGGGCACTTTCCTTCATCACGTCGCCCAGCGAACCGGTGACGGTGATCTTGCCGCTGCCATTGTCCATGACCTGCACCTCGATGGGCAGGGTCTCGCCGCCGATGCTGGTCCAGGCCAGACCGTTGGCAATGCCGATGGCATTGGTCCGGTTGAGAAAATCAGGCTTGACGAAGCGGGCCCCAGCAGCTCTTCCAGGCTGCTGCCGGTCACAGAAACGTTTTCTGCTTCACCGGACGCGATCTTGCGGGCGCACTTGCGCAGGACACTGGTGATGGTACGCTCCAGGGTGCGGACACCGGCCTCACGGGTGTAGCCGTCAATGATGCCGTAGAGCGCGCTCTGGGAGAAGGTAACCTTCCCGGCCAGACCGCAGGCCTTGAGCTGCTTGGGTACCAGATGCTTGCGGGCAATGTTGTATTTCTCCACCCGGGTATAACTGGGCAGCTCAATGACATCCATGCGGTCACGCAGAGGGCCGGGAATGGCGCTCAGATCATTTGCCGTGGTGATGAAAAGCACATGGCTCAGATCAAACGGCATATCGATAAAGTGATCATTGAAGGTGGTGTTCTGCTCGGGATCAAGGGCTTCCAGCAGAGCAGCGGCCGGGTCACCCCGGAAATCGCCTGCCAGCTTGTCGATCTCGTCCAGCAGCATCAGGGGGTTGGAGCTTTTGGCGGAGATCATGGCGTTGATGATCTTGCCGGGCATGGCCCCGATATAGGTGCGGCGATGGCCGCGGATCTCTGCCTCGTCCCGCACGCCGCCCAGACTGATGCGCACATACTTGCGGTTCAGGCTCTCGGCAATGGAGCGGGCAATGCTGGTCTTGCCGACACCCGGAGGCCGACCAGGCAGATGATCTGGCCCTTGACATCCGGAGCCAGCTTGCGGACAGCCAACACCTCAAGAATGCGGTCCTTGACCTTCTTCAGACCGTAGTGGTCGCGGTCAAGGATGCGCTGTGCCTTGGCGATATCGAGGTCGTCCTCGGTAAAGCTGTTCCAGGGCAGATCCAGGCAGGTATCCAGATAGGTGCGGATGACCGTTCCCTCCTGATTGCTGCTCTGCATCTTGGCAAGGCGGTCTACTTCCTTGAGCAGTTTCTTCTCCCGCTCCTCGTCCAGATGCAGCTCCTGGATCCTGCGGCGGTACTCCTCGGCCTCTGCGTGGTATCATCGTCCTCGCCCAGCTCCTGGCTGATCATGTGCATCTGCTCATGCAGGTAGTAATCACGCTGGTTCTTGTCCATGGCCTCGTCCACTTTCTGGGCGATCTCCTTGTCGATTTCCAGCATCCGGCGCTCCCGATGCAGGCGTTCCACCAGCAGGCGCAGACGGCCGATGAGGGTGCTTTCCTCCATCACAGCTTGCTTATCCTCAAAGCGGAAGAGCAGATTGGCAGGAATGTACTCGCACAGGAAGGCGGGGTCGTTATTCGAGGTAACAGCAAACACCACGTCCTTGCTGATGCGGGGATTCATGAAAGCACCGCGTCGAAGCTCGTTTTCACGTTGCGGAGCAGGGCCTCCGCCTCGGTCTCTTCCTCTGCCTTGATGGGGCGCACAGGAGCCGGCCGCACCGATGCCAGCAGGAAGCTGCCTTCGGTATCCAGCTCGGTGCGCTTGGCGCGGAACTTTCCCTCCACCAGAATGCGCACCAGATCATCCGAAACACGCATGACCTGCTTGATCTCGGCCACAACGCCGTACTGGTACATCTCCTCTGCCTTGGGGTCCTCAGCCTTCATATCCTTCTGCGCAATGAGGAACACCTCAGATTTATTCCGCACGGCCCATTCTACAGCGGCAATGCTCTTGTCACGACCCACCTCAAAATGCAGCAGGTTGTTGGGGAACACCACCAGCCCACGCAGGGCAATGGCGGGAAGATGGAGGATATTGCGCTCCACCTTGACAGTCACTTTTTCAGACATAAACTCATACCTCCCAGCTGCCCCGCGCCAAAGTGCGCTATCCCGTGGGCAGTTTTTTTGTTGGGTAAAAATTCAGATTTGATTTATTATATCGGATTCCAGCCCCGGTTGCAACCGGGCAGCTCATCCTTTGCGGTTTTCCTGGATATTATAACCCAGCCGTCCCAGCGCAGGCAGCATGGCCCGCAGGGTGACACTGGTGAGCATTCCCATCACAAGGCCCAGCACCAGCATGACCGGTGCATAGTAAAGGGACACTGCTGTGGAAAGGATGACACTGGCTCCCAGCAGCTGGCCGATGTTGTGGGCCAGCGCGCCGCAGACTGACAGGATGAACATGTGGGCCGCAGTGGGCAGTGATAGTAGAGCAGCCACATCACCAGCAGCGAGAGCAGACCGCCGCAGAGGGAAAGAAAACCTGCCGTCCAGCCGGAGACCAGAAAGACGAAGAACGCCTTCAGCACATCCAGCACAAGGGCCTGTTTTGGTCCCATGAAGAACAGGGCATACATCACCACAATATTCGCCAGACCCAGCTTCATGCCTGGCAAAAGCCCGGGGATGACCAATGTGCCCTCGATGAAGGAAAGCGCCATCGCCAGAGCAAACAGCAGACCTGAAAGGGCGATGCTGTGCGTTTTGTTGTAATTGCGGCGGTTATGAGGCATCATTGTTCTCCTTTGCAGCGGATTATTCTTCACCAGCAGCCTGTTCGTACTGCTCCTGCTCTTCCATTGCCTTTTCCCAGGCAGCAAACAGCTCCTCCTGATGGAAGCGCAGATCACTGAGCTCATCGCTCTTTTGACGGAGTAGATCGGGGTCATTGTAGACCTCCGGGGAGTTGATCTCATTGTCAAGCTCCACTTCCCTTGCCCCGCAGGCTTCCATTTCATCCTCGCAAGCCTTGATCTTGGCCCGCAGCTCCGCGCGGCGGCGGCGCTGCTCTTTGCCGTAACCGGCCTTGGCGGCTGATCCCCGGCTTTTTCTGGGGCAGCTGCAGGAGCGGCACGGCCCATCAGGGCATCGTAGCTCGGATACAGGGTGGCCTTGCCATCTTCCAGATAGAGGATGGGACAGCCAGACTGTTCATCAGATGGCGGTCATGGGTGACCAGCAGCAGCGTGCCGGTGTAGGCCATGAGGCCTCGGTAAGGTTCTCGCGGGTGTAGATGTCCAGATGGTTGGTGGGCTCGTCCAGAAACAGCAGGTTGGGCCGTTCCAGCACGATCTCCGCAAAGCGCAGGCGGGCCAGCTCGCCACCGGAAAGCGCCTCGCAGGGCTTGAACACCGTCTCGCCCCGGAAGCCCAGCTTTGCCAGATGGCTGCGCACTTCCAGCTCCGTCATCCGGGGATACTTGTTCCAGATGACATCGATCACCCGGCCCTGTCCCAAACGGTTCTGCTGCTGGGCAAAAATGCTGGGCCGGCTCCCGTACCCAGCCGTACCATACCGCCGGAAGGGCGGCGCTTACCATCCAGCACCTGCATCAGGGTGGATTTGCCCGCACCGTTGGGGCCTGCGATCACCAGCCGCTGACCCCGGCAGACCGTGTAGGTAAAGGTTCCAGCAGAGTGCGCTCCCCGATCCTGATGGTCAGGTTCTTCATCAGCACCAACTCGTTCCACGGCTCCACATCGTACTCAAAGCGGAACTTGAGCTGGTTCGTTTCATCCTTTGGTGCTTCCGTGATCTCCAGCTTTTCCAGCTGTTTGCGGCGGCTCTGGGCCATCTTGGTGGTGGAAGCACGCACAAGATTGCGGTCTACATAATCCTGCAGCTTTTCGGCCAGTGCCACATCTGCATCGTGCTGCTTCTGGCGCAGGGCATCCGCAGCTTCCTTCTGGGGCAGATAGGCTGAGAAGTTGCCTTATAAGTGGTCATGGTCTGGAAGGAGACCTCCCAGATCCTGGTACAGATATTGTCCAGGAAATATCTGTCATGGCTGACGACCAGCACGGCACCGGAATAGCCCTTGAGGTAATTCTCCAGCCATTCCATGGTGGCAAAATCCAAGTGGTTGGTGGGCTCGTCCAGAATCAGGACATCCGGCTTTTCCAACAGCGGCTTTGCCAGACGAAGGCGCGTCAGCTCACCGCCCGAAAGCACAGCGATATTCTTCGTCCAGGTATCCTGCGCAAACCCCATACCGGACAGCACCTTTTTGATGTTGACATCCATATTGTAGCCGTCAGCGGCATCAATGATGTTCTGCAAGGCATCGTGCTGTTCCAGCAGAGAGGCATCCTCCGGGCTGGCGGCCATTCTGCGCTCCAGGATCTGCATCTGGGCCATGGCATCCAGCACATGGGCAAAGCAGGAACGCATCTCGCCGTAGATATCCAACGTAGGGTCGAGCTTTGCATTCTGTTCCAGATAACCCAGCGTCACACCATGGGTCACGCTGAACTCACCCTCGTAGTCCGTATATTCGCCGGTCAGGATCTTCAGCAGGGTCGTTTTGCCTGCGCCGTTCTGGCCCACGATGCCGATGCGGTCCTCCCGTTCGACACTGGCCGTGACATCATGCAGGACGATCTTCTCGCCAAAGCTCTTGCCCAGCTTTTCCAAATGTATCAGCATTGTTCGTTTTCCAATCTCTCACACAGGCCGCACAGCATTACAGCTGGTGGCGGCGATTCTTCAGGCCCACATTGGCCAGCTCCTCCGGCTCCATCACCAGCGGGTAAAGCTCTTCCAGGCTGCTGATCTCATAGGTAGGAACGACCTTGCCGGGATTCTCGGCGTGGTTGGGGTTATACCAGCAGGTATCCAGCCCGGCGTTCACACCGCCCTGCACATCACTGCTCAGGCTGTCGCCCACCATCAGCACATGCTCACGGTTCTCCACGCCCAGCGCACGGAGTGCGGCATCAAAAATTTTGCGGTTGGGCTTTTCGCTGTCCATTTTTTCAGAAACGAACACGTCCTCCACAAAATCCAGGATGCCGGATTCCCGCACACGGCGCCCTGCACCCGGTCAAAGCCATTGGTCACTACAGCCAATGTTGCCACTTCGGAAAGCTCCCGGAGCACATCCAGCACATTGGGAGATGTCAGGTCAGGGTGGGTAGAGAGCTGATCCAGATATAATTTGTTCATCTCCACACCGTTGCCTGCGGCATTCACTGCCTTCAGAAAGCGGGTGAACCGCTCCCCATCAGCTTATCCCGCGGATCTGGCCCTTTTCCAGCTGCCGCCAGAGCTCCTCGTTGATGGTGCGGTAGGTCTGCACCGTCTCGGCATCCGGCTCAATGCCGTACTCCCGCAGGGTGTCTGCCAGCGCCTTGTTTTCCGCTGCATCAAAATCCAGCAGCGTATTATCAGCATCAAACAGAACACAATAGTATTTTGCCATGGTTCGTTACCCCTCTTTCATACTTGTGTCATTTTCCGGGACGCTTGTCCCCGATCACCGGGGAATTTTTCCCAGATCAAAAGAACAGCGAGAAGCCAGCCCCGCCCCGGCAGAGCTGGCTTCCGGTTATTCCTGAACTATCTCATAGGTTTCATCATCGGTTTGCTCCGGGGAATTGTCCGTGCACGGATCTTGCGCGGTGCAGGGTTTGTCAACGTTTCTGGGCATCTGCTCTTCAGTCACACCGTTGTCCACATTCTCCCAGTCCATCTCATACCAGTCTACACTGCCATCGGTCACTGTTCCCTCACCGGGCAGCCCGGGGATCTTGATCTCTTCACAGAACATCCGGTTCCCTCCCTTCTGCCCAGCCTATGCAGGCAGACAGAAAAAGGTTTACCGGCTGGCCTCTGCTTCGGTGGAAGCGGAAGCCCCCTCTGCGGGTTCAATATCATTTTCAACCGAAGCGGAGACCGATTCACTGTTGGTCTGCTCCTTGGATTCGGTTTTGCTCTCAGAAGCAGCATTACTGGAGGACGAAGTGCTCTCCGCCTTGCTCTCCGAGCTGCTGTGAGAAGAAGAGGTGCTCTCGCTCTTGGATTCGCTCTTACTCTCACTTTCCGCCGTGCTGTGGGAAGAACTGCTGCTCGAGCTCTCAGACTTGCCGCTCTCCGAAGAGGACGCGGATGTACTGCCGGAAGAAGTAGAAGAGCTGCCGGAATTTGAGCTGGAGGCAGGCTCCGGGCTGACCGTAATGGTCAGCGCATTGCTGACCACGGCGCAGTCGTTGTACACGACCACCGCATAGATCTTATAGCTGCCGCTGGTGATGGCCGAAGCGGACACGGTGACCGTTGTCCGGCCTGCGGCTCCTTCACTTCCTGACCGTTGGCGAACCAATGCAGGTTTTCACTCTTGGCATATTTGCCTCCAGCGCAGCCTTAAAGACATAGGAGCCGGCAGAAGCCTTGCCTTCCGAGATGTGAACGGAAACAGCTGCAAACACGGCTGTCACGTCCAGATTCTGCTTGAAACCGGTATCGGTACGGGTCTTGCTGGTCACGCCGTCGCTCCACTTGACGAACACATGGCCCTCCGCAGGGGTGGCCGTGACAGTCAGCGACTGGGATGCATCTGTGATGCCGTATGTCAGGCTGGTCTTGCCGCTCTCGTTCCCACAGCTCAGGGTGCCGCCGCCGCTCTTTTCCACCTGATAACGGGCCTCAAACTTGACGCTGGCAGTCTCAGAGCTGCTGACACTTTCACTCTCGCTGGAAGAAGCGGGTTCTTCCGAGCTGGGGGCCTGCACCGCCGAGCTGGGGTTGGATACATATTCCAGTGTGCGGGTGGGGATATTATTGGTGTCCGGGCGGCGATCCTCGGTCTGGTAGGCGTGGGTGCGCAGATAGCTCAGCGCAGCCTTGAGACCAGCGCTCTTGAGGTGGATATCACCATCCGTGTAGTAATCCGGCTGGCCGTAGCCATTTTCTCCCTTGAGGACCTGAGCCGTATTCAGAAATCTGACCCCCAGCTGTTCACACATGTTGAGCAGCGCCATGTTAAAATCATCGATCTTGGCCTGATCCATGTGGGGGTAATTGGAGTGATTCTCCGGGATGGGAGGCACCGTGTTCACGATGATATCGGTGTAGGGGTAAGCCTCCTGAATGGCCTGCACCAGCGCGGTATAGTTACTGATAAAATCAGCCACCTCCATGCCGGTGTCGTTGGTACCAAAGGTCATCACAACACGGCGGGGCTTCATTTTTGCCACCGCCTGTGCGATGGTGTAGTGGGTAGTGTCATTCTTAAAGGTGACGATTCCTTCGTTCAGGGCACCTGGGTGCCAATGCCCTCCTTGGCGCAGAACTGCTGCAAGGAGATCAGACCGTTGTTATACAGACGCACGGTGTTGGAGTCTCCCAGAAACAGGGTGCTGTCCAGATATTCCGTGCCCGCATCCGCTGTTTCAGTCAGCAGAGCACTGGAGGTGTTATCGATCTGATAATGATTGGCAAGATCTGTGCTTTCACCGTCCCCGGTGGTGTCCGTCGGCACGGAGTCTGCGGGTGTGCCGGGCGTTTCCGGTTTTCCCCGTTTGAGCAGGTCAGGGTGATGCCTACGGTCAGCAAAGCCGCCAGTGCACAGACCACACAGACCAGAACGGCCTGCCGCTGCAGCGATGTCATAGACTGTTTGTCCGATTGATTCTTATGATTCATGTTATATTCACCACTTATCCTATCGTTCAACCGTTTGCACGGCAGGCCAGGAGCTTGTCCGTCAGTTCTTCACAACTTTCCGCCAGCAGCACCGGGCCAAAGGGCTCCAGTTCTTCCCTGCTGCCGTAGCCATACAGGGCACCGGCGGCATCCAGCCCGCAATCAGCAGCACCGCGCATATCATCGTTGCGGTCGCCCACCATCAGCACCCGCTTGCCCTGCACACAGGGCTGGGTGAGAACATAGCGCACCACTTCCGTTTTGGTATCCCGCTCTCATCCATGGACGCGCCGCCGATGAAATCAAAGTAAGGGGCCAGTCCCTGTTCTTCCAGAATGGGGGTCACCACCACAGTCGGCTTGGAGGTTGCGGTGCAGAGCACAAATCCTGCCTCCTTCAGGCGGCGCAGCATCTCTGCCGCACCGGGGTAGGCCGTACCCTCATGGCTGCCCTTTTCGCGGTAACTCTCCCGATAGAGCTCGGTGGCCTCCTCGATTTTTGCAGGGTCAGAAAAATGCTCTCCAAAACTCTTGCGGAGCGGCGGCCCCAGATAGCGCCGCAGGTTCACATGGGTGACATCCACGCCCATCTTGGTAAAAACTTCTTCCAGTGTATTCAGGATGCCGGGGGCGGAATCGATCAGGGTTCCGTCCACGTCAAATAAGATCACGTCATAGTGCTGCAAGTTCGTTTCCCTCTCTTTCACACATATACACGGTATAGTATAGCACAGAATTGCGCTTTCAGCAATTCCAACAAATCGTTTTTATTCTTTTTATACAAATCGGTCACAATCTGGCCTTAAAACGCAAAATGCCTGCCCGCCAGAATGCGGACAGGCAGGGGGTCGTGCAGGCTTATTGGGCTGCAGCGCCGTTATCAGCGGAGGGATAATAGAGGTTATTGGAGATAAACTCCAGCTTTTCCTTCAGCACCAGCTCCAGATTTGCCACGGCGTGCACCATGTTGGTGGCCGAATCGTTCACTTCCAGCAGCTTGCACAGGTCGATCTCGTTCATGGCGAGTGCGGTTTTCATCTTCTGGCTCTCGGCGCAGAGGATGTGGCTCAGAGCACTTTCCTGCAGCGCGATACTTTCCATCAGATCGATCACAGCCTGACTCAGGGTAACACGGGGCAGGGCCGGACATTCCAGCGTAGTGGGACAATTGATCGTTGCCATAGGGGACTCATCCTTTCTATATAAGGTGTACCCCATCCTATGTCCCCTGCCGTGCAGCCGTTACTGCTTTTTCTCCTGTGCAGAGATCTTTTCAATTACGCTCTGGTAACCGCCGGTTCCGTATTGGATACAGCGATTGATACGGCTGATGGTCGCCGTGCTGATCTCTACCTCTTTCACGATCTGGTCATAGGTGCGGCCGCCAAGCAGCAGCTTTGCCGCTTCCAGCCGTTGTGCATATCGGAGATTTCCTTTACTGTGCACAGATCCTCAAAAAAAGCATAGCACTCCTCCCGGCTCTCAAGGCTCAGGATGGCATCGAACAGTGCATCTACGGTCTCGTTTTTTCTGGAATTTTTCTCAGTCATTGCGGTCTCCTCTGCGGCAAACGCCGGAACTTCTGACAGAAAGAATCATATCATGTTATCACTTTAGCACACGAAAGTGTGAAAGTCAAGTCTTTTGCGTGAATCGTTTTCAATTCAACGTGTCCACAGTTTTCTTCTCTTCATAAATGAAATAAAATCACCTAAAATTTTTTGCTGGATTTTCTGTCGAATTAGCACATCCTCTGAACTGCTTCGAAATATATTGACAAATTATGAAAATGGGGATAAAGTATACACAATTTTCAGGCAAAGGAGCCACAGCGTGACCTCTTTGCCGCATGAAAAGCAAAGGAAAGAGGTAAAAGAAATGAACACGCTGGTCATCGTTTTGATCGCAGCCGTGTGTCTGTTTGGTGCTTACACCCTCTACGGACGCTGGCTGGCAAACAAGTGGGCATCGACCCTACCGCCAAAACCCCTGCGGTCGTCCATGAGGACGGCCGGGATTATGTTCCCACCAACGGCTGGACCGTTTTTGCACATCAGTTCAGCTCCATTGCAGGTGCCGGCCCTGTTACCGGTGCCATTCAGGCTGCTGCCTTTGGCTGGCTGCCTGTTCTTCTGTGGGTCCTGCTGGGCGGCATTTTCTTTGGTGCTGTTACCGACTTCGGCGCTCTGTATGCTTCTGTAAAGAATGACGGCAAGTCCATGGGTATGCTGATCGAAAAGTATATCGGCAAGACTGGCCGCAAGCTGTTCCTGCTGTTCTGCTGGCTGTTCTGCGGCATCGTTATTGCAGCGTTTGCTGACATGGTCGCCGGCACCTTCAATGCTTATGGCGCGGACGGCGCTCTGGTGGACGCTGCTCAGACCAACGGCGCTGCCGGCATGGTCTCCATCATGTTCATGGTCTTCGCTGTGGTCTTTGGCCTGATCCAGAAGAAGTTCAACTTCTCCGGTTGGAAGGAGAGCGTCATCAGCATCGTTTTCATCGTGCTGTCTTTTGTCATTGGCGCAAATCTGCCCATCATCCTGGGCAAGGCCGCATGGAGCTATATCACCTTCGTTTATATCTTCTTTGCCGCCGTGCTTCCCATGTGGCTGCTGAAGCAGCCCCGGGACCACATGACCACCTTCATGTTCGTTGCCATGATCGCAGGCGCTGTGGTTGGTCTGGTCGTTGCACACCCCACCATGAATCTGCCCGTTTACACCGGCTTCACCAACGAGAAGCTGGGTACCATGTTCCCCATCCTGTTCGTCACCGTTGCCTGTGGTGCTGTTTCCGGCTTCCACAGCCTGGTTTCCTCCGGTACTTCTTCCAAGACCGTTGAGAATGAGAAGGATATGCTGAAGGTTGGCTATGGCGCAATGATCCTAGAGAGCCTGCTGGCTGTTCTGGCTCTGTGCGTTGCCGGTGCTGCCGCCGCTGCGGACGGCACCCCCGCTGCAGGCACCCCGTTCCAGATCTTCAGCCGTGGTGTTGCCGGTTTCTTCGAGATGTTCGGCGTTCCCGCTTATGCAGCAACGGTCTTTATGACGATGTGTGTTTCCGCTCTGGCTCTGACCAGTCTGGATGCTGTGGCCCGTATCGGCCGCATGAGCTTCCAGGAGCTGTTCAGTGTGGACGACATGGAGCACGCTGAGGCTGGCGCAAGCTGTTCTGCAACGTCTACTTTTCCACCTTCCTCACGCTGGCCTTCGGCTTCCTGCTGACCAAGATCGGCTACGCAAACATCTGGCCTCTGTTCGGCTCCGCCAACCAGCTGCTGAGCGCTCTGGTTCTGGCCACCCTGTGCGTCTTCCTGAAGGTCACCGGCCGCAGCAACAAGATGCTGTTCCCCCCGCTGATCATCATGCTGTGCGTCACCTTCACCGCTCTGGTGCAGCGCCTGATTGCCATGGTCAAGGCCATCAGCACCGCCGCTTCTGTCAGCATTCCTGCTGGCGAGACCACCTGGGGTGCCGTGTTCATTGCCAACGGCTGCAGCTGATCCTGGCTGTCCTGCTGATCGTTCTGGGTCTGAACATTGTGTTCCACTCCTTCTCTGCTTACAAAAAGGCTGAGCACAACAGCGAGGCCAAAATCTGAGGTTTTCACGGTTTTACCGTAAAACGATAAAATCTCCCACTGACGACATCGAACCCCGTCAGTGGGAGATTTTATTTTGTCCTTTTCAGGTCACAGCATCTTAACCATGATGATCTCATCCCGGTAGGTGCCGTCTTTCAGTTTAAAGGCCCGGGGCTGGATGCCATAGCGCTCAAACCCAAACTTCTCATAGAGATGGATGGCGCGGGTGTTATCGCTGAAAACCCCTAACTCCAGCTGTTCGAAGCCGTTGGCGCGGGTCTGGTCAATGGCCAACTGCATCAGATAGCTGCCCAGACCGCAGCCCAATTCTTTCAGATATGTGCTCGCTCCCATTCCTGCAGAACAGCCAGTTGCAGCTCGGTATGGAACCAGTGCTCTCCTTCTTCCATGATAGTCAGATGCGCACCCGTCCGTTGTTTGAACTGCTCAAGCACTGCCCTGGAAGTCAGGTTATCCTTTGCGCCATAGAGCACTTGCGTGGGCACTTTCCAGCGGTAGGGATGCTCCCTCACCCAGCAGAGATACTGCCACGACAACGTCTCATCGAAATCCGTGGAAATCTCCCCTGCTTCTTTCAACTGGGCCTCACTCACATTTGCCACTGCATCATATTGGTGATAAGATCTTCCATATCTACTACTGGTGAGAGCAAAAGAGCACTCCGTAAAGGCTTTGCCTGTAAGGCCAACATGGAAAACCAGGCTCCAATACTTGTAGCCCGCAGCGAAACATTCTTCCAACGCTCTGCAGCATAGGAATAGACCGCTTCCAACTCTGAAACCGCCACCCACGGCAGCAGCTTCTCGGAGCTGCCCTTGCGTTCTCCATGTTCGGGCAAATCAACAGCAAGGACCTGATACCCTGCTGGGCAGGCAAGCTCTGCAAAAGGCAAGGCTTCTTCTTTGCATCCCATTTTGCCGTGGACATAGAGATATACTTTCCGGCTTTCTTTCCCGTACAGCAAAGCAGGAATACCGCTGATCTCAAGTTTCTGCGTTTTCATCGTAACATCTCCTGTCAGATGCCGCCTTCCTTTTTTCGGTACAGCGGCTGGTTGAGATTCTTCACTTCCAGCTTTCTCTTCATTGTAATTGTTCCTATAATAACACACTTCCCGTTCAAACACAAACAAAAAGAGCTGTGACACCCTGTTACAGGTACCACAGCTCTTAAATTCATTCAGTCAGACTGAATTACTTCACCATGCTTGCAACTTCAGCAGCGAAGTCATCAGCACGCTTCTCCAGGCCCTCGCCCTTCACGAAACGGGTGAACTTGACGATCTTGATCTCGCCGCCCAGATCCTTAGCGACCTTAGCGGTGTACTGAGCAACAGACAGATCGCCGTCCTTGACGAACTCCTGATCGACCAGGCAGTTCTCCTTGAAGAACTTCTTGATCTTGCCCTCAATCATCTTCTGCTTCACAGCATCAGGCTTGTTGGCGTTCTTGGGATCGCCAGCCATCTGAGCCAGCATAATCTCCTTCTCCTTGGCAACGACCTCAGCAGGGACAGAAGCCTCATCGACGTAGCTGGGGTTAGCAGCTGCGACCTGCATGGCGATGTCCTTGCCGTAAGCAGTGAACTCGTCCTTGCTGTCGATGTCGTTGGTGGTCTCGAAGTTGACCAGGATGCCGTGGGTGCCGCCGCCGTGGACGTAAGCAGAGCAAACGCCCTCGTAACGGACAAAACGACGGATCTTGATGTTCTCCTTGATGACCAGGATCAGGTTCTTCAGAGCCTCGTCAACGGTCTCGCCAGCCTCGGTCTTGCAAGCCATCAGAGCCTCAACATCAGCAGGGTTCTGCAGCATGATGACCTTGGTTGCCTCCTTGACGAACGCAACGAACTTGTCGTTCTTGGCAACGAAGTCAGTCTCAGCGTTGACTTCGATGACAACACCGACCTTGCACTTGGGGCAGTAGTCAGCGTAGACCATACCCTCGGCAGCAACGCGGCTTGCCTTCTTGGCAGCGGTAGCCAGACCACGCTCGCGCAGGATCTCAATAGCCTTCTCGAAGTTGCCGTCAGCCTCGGTCAGAGCCTTCTTGCACTCCATCATGCCGCAGTCGGTCTGCTTGCGCAGTTCCATAACGTCCTTTGCAGAAATAGCCATTTTTGTTATTCTCCCTTACACGTTATTTGTTTGGTTGTGAGATGGGAAATCAGGCGTTTGCTGCATCCTCAGCGGGAGCGGCCTCCTGGTTGCCTGCTTGCCTTCCAGCACAGCGTCAGCCATAGCGCCAGCGATCAGCTTGACAGCGCGGATAGCGTCGTCGTTGCCGGGGATCACGTAGTCGATCTCATCGGGGTTGCAGTTGGTATCAACAATAGCAACGATGGGGATGTTCAGCTTGCGGGCCTCAGCAACAGCGATGCGCTCCTTGTGAGGATCGACGATGAACATAGCCTTCGGCAGGGTCTTCATGTTCTTGACGCCGCCCAGATACTTGTCCAGCTTCTCCATCTCCAGCTCCAGCTTAGCCACTTCCTTCTTGGGCAGCAGCTCGAAGGTGCCGTTCTCCTTCATCTTAGCCAGCTGATCCATACGGTCGATACGCTTACGGATGGTGCGGAAGTTGGTCATCATGCCACCCAGCCAACGAGCGTTGACGTAGTGCATGCCGCAACGCAGAGCCTCGTCACGGATGGACTCCTGAGCCTGCTTCTTGGTGCCGACGAACAGGATGTCGCCGCCCTCAGCTGCAACTTCCTTCACGTAGTTGTAAGCCTCGTCCAGCTTCTTCACGGTCTTCTGCAGATCGATGATATAGATGCCGTTGCGCTCGGTGAAGAT
>ENA-OQIR01000407-OQIR01000407.1-human-gut-metagenome-genome-assembly--contig:-NODE-407-length-19052-cov-2.643804_pt1 | contig 19052 bp, 24 predicted proteins | sample MGYA00242580_ERZ504745 | MGnify/ENA primary metagenome ERZ504745 (study PRJEB26092, sample SAMD00036214) | human gut metagenome | host: Homo sapiens | study: EMG produced TPA metagenomics assembly of... | reverse complement strand
TTTCAACGAGCTTTTTCTGCAATATGGCAAAAGTGGTAACAAGCCGGTAACTTTGACCCCAAATGACCCCAAAACGGCAAAATGACTGCGCCCGGACGGCTGAACTTTTCAACCGTCCGGGCGCTTTTTGTAGATAAATTTTGCGGAGTTGGCAGGTAAAAATAGGAGCGGTCAGTGTAGTCAGCTCGCCTTGACAAGTACCAACACGCTGTTGGTTGGCACTACGATTTGGTCTTGTTTTGTGGGAATGGGTGGGTTCTTGTATTGGCGCAGGGCTTTTTGGATTTGCTGTTTGACCTCCAGAAGGGTGCTTGTTGTGTCTATTACCCTCTATATGGATGGGGTGTTTCCTTTTGCAGCATTCGCCACAGCGTTGTGCGGCTGATGCCCAAGCGCTCGGCAGCACGTTTCTGGTTGCCGTTTTCGGCTTGCAAGGCCTGTTGCACGGCGATTTGCTCGATCTCTTCCAGCGTTAGGTCAACGGGCAGAGCGTGGGTTTGGGGAACGGCACCGGGTAGAAGGTACATTCCCGTTTCAACTGGTCGCGCACGGTCTCCACGGAGATATAAGGCGTCGTCGTGTGCAGCACCAACTCGTCCAGCACGCGGCAGAACTGGTCGTAGTTGCCAGGCCAGCTGTACTCCGTCATACATAAGTTCGCCTCCGGCTCAAAACCGATGACTGCACGGGCGTTGCGCATATTCAGGGTACTGATATACAACCCCGACAAGCGCGGAATATCTTGCAGATGACTGCGCAGCGGCGGCATTTGCAGCATCAGGCAGTTCAGCATATCTACCAGTCGGGCATAGTGAGGGTGCATCGTTCCGGAACTGGAGCTACTGGCGACAAAGAAGAGCCGGTTGCGCTCCTGCGTATGTAGCGCCATTATGGTGGAGAACAACTCGCTGAACCGCTCGTCAGTCAGCGCCTCCACGTGGCTCATCATAAGGTGCAACCGTCACCCATTAGGGGGAACGGTCGCTCGCCATCAGATATTTCCAGCCGGGGCGCATGAGCATGGCACAGTCAATCTTGATGAGCGGCGCGTTAGAAAGCGGCCCTTTGGCGTAGAGCATCTGCACCATCTGGGGCTTGGCTGTGCCCGGTTCACCGTAAACGACAAGTGGGCGATTGCTTTGCAAATATTGCTCCAGTGTCAGGTTGGCGGTGGAGAAAGACTGGGTAATGCCATAGAAACTGTCAAAGAAAGTATCTACTGCCTGTTGGCGATCCGAGTAGCGATGCCGTATTTTTCCAGCGGGATGGACAGCCGACTCTTTTCGATTGTGACGACATGGCGCAGAGCCCCTTCCATTTGGATAGGGGTGCTCTGCAAAGCATAATGGATGCCATTCTCTTCAAGGCAGCTGCGGTGGGGCTCGGCGGTGCGCTGCATAATAGCTGAGTGTGCCTTTGCCAGCACACTGTCGGGGAGCTCGGGGGAGAGCGAGACGAACAGATCCTGTCCGGCCTCGTCGCTGACAAGGGTGTCATAGGGCATGGCACGGATGACGTCCTGAAAAACTGCGCCAGCTCCAGCGCTTTACGGCGGGCCAGCCCCTCCTGTACTGCGGTGTTCAGCGCATCCTCCACGCTCTCGATACCGGAGGTGATGAGCAGGGCGGGAATGCCGTATTCCTGTGCCAATGAGTTAGTGACAACGTCGCACAGCACCATCTGGCAACCAGAATTTTCCAGCCCCTGCAAAATAGTGCGGGCTTCTTTCTGGTCGTGGATGGTATAAATATCCACATTATAGCGCAGTACCTCGCACAGAAACGTGGCGTTGCGAGTGATGGCCGGGAAGCCGATGACGGCGTATTTACAGTTGTGATTCTCTGCCAGCTTGATAGAACGCAGGATGTCGTAGACAGACAATGGGATGTCCACGACCTTTAAATCTGTACAGCGGCGGATAGCTTCCGCTGTGCCGCCGCGGGAGAGGATGACGTCGTACTCCTCCAGTGCAGTTTGGGCGGCGGCGATCTCTGCGCCGACAGTCAGATTGCCGACATGTACGTCGATTTGCAAATCGTCGCAGGATTCTGCAGCCTGCTGCATCAGGCTGGCAATACCCTCGTAAGGGGCGATGCCCAGAATTTTGATGGGGCGCATGGTAGAGTCTCCCTTTTCATTAACTGTTTGAAATTGTAACTTTATCATAGGTGATTTGTGTTGCAAAGTCAATCATAAAAATAAAATGGTTTCAAAAAGAAACACAAAAAGCAAAAAAACGAAACAAAAACAGTTGACGAAACGGGACGACAATAGTAAGATTTAGACAAATCCGAGAGATACAAGCAGAAACGATGCGGTTAAATGTATAAATGATGCAAAACGAGATGTAACAAAAAGGAACACGTAGGAGGAAAAGATGGCACGGCTGACAGTTATCGCGGATGATTTGACCGGCGCACTGGATACAGGTGTACAGTTTGCCAACCGCTGTGTTTCCGTTCGGGTGGCGGCTGTGAACGCTGCTGCCGTGCCTGAGGAAATCTTCCATGCAGATGTTGCAGTCATTGATGCGGAGGTTCGCCACAAGACATCGCAGCAGGCCTACGATATCTGCTTGGGACTTGTGCAGCAGGCGCTGCGCGGCGGAACAGACACCGTTTACATCAAAACGGACTCTGGTCTGCGAGGCAACATCGGCGCCATGTTTCAGGCGGCGCTGGATGCCGGCGGTGCGGCGGCTGCATACTATGCACCGGCGCTGCCGCAGATGAATCGCCTCACACGCGGCGGCATCCAGTACATTGACGGCGTACCCATCGACAAGAGCGTGTTCGGGCAGGATCCGTTTGAGCCGGTTCACTCCCCCTACGTGAAAGACCTTTTTCGGAACTGTCGGGCAGCGATCATCAGCTGCAGGCCCCGCGCTCTGCCGCCTCCGCCGCAGCACGGTCAGCAAATCGTCATCTGTGATGCCGAGAAGGATACGGACTTCCGGTGCGTTGCCATGGAACTGCAGCGTACAAATGGCCTGAAAATTTTGGGCGGCTGCGCAGGGTTTGCGGCAGTGCTGCCGCCTTTTCTGGGGCTGAAGGGTGGGCCAATCAGCCTGCCCTGCATCAACGCGCCGCTCTTGGTACTTTGCGGCAGCTTGAACCCAATTACAAAGAGGCAGCTGGAATACGGTGCCGCCCACGGCGGTGTGCGTATCTCCCTGCAGAGCGAGCAGCTTGCCGCCGGCTACTTTGAAAGCCGCGCAGGGCAGGATTTCTTGACACAAATCGAGCAGCGGATGCAGGGCGGCTGCGATATGCTGATCGACACCGATGGCACCGAGACCGCCGAGGATGCTGATACAGCCGAACAACTGCGCGGCAGATCGCAGAACAGCTGGGGCTGCTGATGGCGCTGCTGCTGGAACGCCCCGCCGCAGATAACTATCTGCCGATGATCATCGGCGGTGATACGCTGATGGGCTTTATGCAGCAGTTGCCGGAGCAGAGATCTCACCCTTGGGAGAGGCTGCACCGGGCGCGGTGCTCTTCATGGCGCTGATGGCCGGTCATGTTTCCCGCATTATCGTCTCCAAGTCCGGCGGATTTGGAACCGAGGACCTGCTCAGCAGGATACGTCAGAATTTACAGAAAGGAACGGAAGATGAAGCAATATCAACTTGCCATGCCGCAGCAGGTATATAGCGGTGAGACTGCGATACAAGCGCTGGAAACGCTGGCATCCGGGCACGAAAAGGCGGCTGTCTTTACAGATGCGGCATTCGGGCTTCCGGCATTCTGGAGCGCCCGCTGGCCGAACTGGACAAAGCGGCTGTACCTCTATATAATTAACGATACTTTGCCCGCGGAACCTACTTGCGATCAGGCTCAGCAGGTCATCGATACCTTCCGCGAGAGCAACGCAGACCTGATTGTCGCTGTAGGAGGCGGCAGCGTAATGGATATTGCCAAGCTGGCATCCATCACGGCAGATGGAAGTTGCACGGTGCGTGACCAACTGAAAAACCCGCGTATCGGTAAAAAGACGGTCACCACCGTTATGATCCCCACCACGGCGGTACCGGCTCTGAGGCGACGCCCAACAGCATCGTGGCGGTACCGGAAGAACAGTTGAAAGTCGGCATCGTCAACCCCGAAATGATTGCGGATGCAGTCGTTCTGGACGGAAATATGATTCGCCGCCTGCCCCGAAAATTGCAGCCTCTACCGGCATCGACGCGCTGTGCCACGCCATTGAATGCTACACCTCCGCGAAGGCAAATCCGTTCAGTGACTTGTTCGCAATGCAGGCGCTGCGGCTCATCTTTCGGAATCTTGAAAAAGCCTGCGACGACCCGGATGCACTGGATGCAAAAGAAAAAATGATGCAGGCCGCTTTCTATGCAGGCGTCGCCATCACCTGTTCTGGGACCACGGCTGTGCATGCGCTGTCCTACCCTCTGGGCGGGCGATACCACATCCCGCATGGCGTTGCAAATGCCATTATGCTGATGCCGGTCATGCAGTTTAATAAGTCTTGCTGCAGCAAGAAATTTGCAGAGGTTTATGATGCTGTTGGAGCACGGGAGCCGGCACAGACACAGAAAAGGCTGACTGGGTCATCAATCAGATGGATGCTATGGTAAAGCATCTGGACATCCCCACATCACTGCAGCCTTACGGTGTGACGGAAACCGATCTGCCTCTGCTGGTAAAGGCTGGCATGGATGTACAGCGGTTGCTGGTGAACAACCCACGCACTGTCACAGCGGCAGACGCTGAGGCACTCTACCGCGCGATTCTGTAAAGGGAGAGTACTATGAAAGAAATAAAAGGCGTTATCGTTCCAATTTTAACACCAATGCGTGAGGACGGAACAATTAACAGTGAAGAACTTGTTAATCAGATCGAAAGGCTGATTGATGCCGGAATTCACGGTATTTTTGTTCTGGGCACCAATGGCGAGGGTTACATCCTCGATGAGGACGAGAAGACCGAGGTCATCCGCGTAGCAGTTAATACTGTGAATGGCCGTGTACCGGTTTACGCCGGAACCGGCTGTGTCAGTACCCGCGATACGGTCCGCATGTCCCGGAAGGCCAAGGAACTGGGGGCGGATGTGCTCTCCATCATTACGCCAAGCTTTGCTGCAGCCTCCCAAGAAGAACTCATCCGGCATTATGAGACGGTTGCGAAGACGGTGGATATGCCGATACTACTGTACAATATTCCCGCACGCACGGGCAATGCGCTGGCCCCTGCTACGGTACAGAAGCTGTCACAGGTACCCAACATCATCGGTGTAAAGGACTCCAGCGGCAACTTCGACAATATTTTGCAATACATAGAGAAAACGCGCGGCGGGGAGAAGCCATTCACTGTGCTGTCCGGCAACGATTCTCTGATTTTGTGGACATTGTTGGCGGGAGGTAAGGGAGCTATCGCTGCCTGCGCCAATGTGTTCCCGCATACGATGGTAAGCATCTACGAAAAATTCGCTGCCGGGGATATCGAGGGTGCGCGCAAAGCGCAGGACAGCATCCGGCCTTTCCGTGATACCTTCAAATTCGGAAACCCCAATACTATCGTCAAGTTGGCGGTCAAGGAGTTAGGATATCCTGTGGGTACATGCCGGGCACCCTTCAACAGCTTATCTCCCGCAGGGTTTGAGGCACTGCGTGCCACCTTAAAAGCCTGCCGCGACAACGGTTTGTATTAAAGGGGACGGATATGCGCAAGATTTTAGGTATTACAATGGGTGACCCTGCGGGCGTCGGGCCGGAGATCACGGTAAAGGCGCTGCAGGACCTAAAGTGTATGAAAGCTGCAAGCCCCTGGTCGTGGGAGACGCGGCTATCTTAGAAAGAGCCTGCGGGTTTGTGGGTGCAAAATGCACCATTCATCCCGTGGCCGACCCCAGCGAGGGGCTGTACGAGCATGGCATCATTGATATCCTCGATTTGGGGCTGCTCAGACCCGAAGATTTAGCCATCGGCCAGGTCAGCGCGGCCGCCGGGGACGCGGCTTTCCGGTATGTGCGCAAAGTCATTGAACTTGCCATGGACGGCAAGGTGGATGCCACTGTCACGAATCCGCTGAACAAAGAGGCTATGAATCTTGCAGGGCATCATTTCTCCGGCCACACAGAAATCTACGCTTATTACACAGGCACCGAACATTACACGATGATGCTGGCCCACAAAGACCTGCGGGTCGTGCATGTTTCCACCCATGTTTCCCTGCGGGAAGCCTGTGACCGGGTCAAGAAGGATCGGGTGCTGGAAGTCATCAGCATAGCAGACAAAGCCTGCCGGGACATGGGCATCGCAAAACCCCGCATCGGTGTGGCGGGCCTCAATCCCCACTGCGGCGAGGGCGGACTCTTCGGACGGGAGGAAATCGACGAGATCGCTCCAGCCATCGAGCAGCACGCATCGCGGGTATCGACGCCCAGGGGCTATCCCGCCGGACACGATCTTCTCGAAGGCTTTGGGCGGCTGGTATGATATTGTCGTGGCAATGTACCATGACCAAGGCCACATCCCGCTCAAGGTCGTCGGCTTTGTCTATGACAGGGAAAAGCAGGCGTGGAGTGCTGTGGAAGGTGTAAACATTACGCTGGGATTGCCTATCATCCGCACCAGCGTCGACCACGGCACGGCCTTCGATCAGGCCGGTACAGGCAAGGCGAATGAGCTGAGCCTGAAAAATGCTATTGAATATGCTGTCCGTTTTGCAGCCAACCGCTGAAAGCGAATGGATATTATAAAGAGAAAACCATTTATAAGGAGGAAAACACAAATGAAACTTACAAATCGAATCGGCGCTGCCGTACTGGCCACTGCTATGGTCGGCACGCTCCTCACTGGCTGCGGTGGAGGCTCCACCTCTACGACTGCCTCCACAGGTGACGGTACTGCCGCTGCCTCCTCGACGGAATCTTCCGGCGATGGGGACAACACCTACACCATGTTTATGCGTTCTACCTACGTGGACTGGATCAAGGAACTGAAGTGGTATGATGTCGCTGAGGAACGCACCGGGATCCATGTTGACTATATCTCCGGCCCCGAAGAGGCAGCTGACGTCTACTCTGAGGTTGACCAGCGTGTTATCAGCGGCGATCTGCCCGATGCTGTTATGACAAAGCTGGCCCAGACCAGTGTCTACGGCCCGCAGGGCGTGTTCGCAGATTTGGCACCCTACATTGAGAAGTATGCCCCCAACCTGCAGAAGTACATTGATGACAATCCCGATTACAAGGCGCTTGTCACCGATAAGGACGGCCATATCTACGGTCTGTGCAAAGAGACCCCCATCTTTGCAGATTTGATCGGCTATCGCGTTGACCAGTTCAAGGCGGCAGGCATTGACCCTGACTCCATCGTCACCATCGATGACTTTACCAAGCACTGGAAACTTTGAAAGCCTACTACGGAAAAGACAACCCCAACTACTACCCGTTGACCGGTCGTGACACCGCCATCCGCTTTGCTTCGTGGTTCGGCGCAGCCAGCAATATCTCTTCTACCGAGTCCAACGGCATCTATATCAACGGCCACTACAAGGATGGCTCTATCGACATTATGAGCGATGGCGCCTACAAGATGGTCGAGACCATGAAGAAGTGGTACGACGAGGGCCTGATCCAACCCGAATGGGTCGCAGGTACTTTCGGTGAGGCCGACTGGGAGGCTGCCATGCTCAACGGCAACGGCAGTATTTTCTACGATTACTACAACCGCGCCGAATGGTTTATGGAGAACGGTGGCCCCGACAACGACCCCAACTACCAGATGGGTGTTCTGAACTTCATCAAGGACGATAACGGAAACCCCCAGAAGATGACCGTCAGCATGAAGTACAATGACGAGTGCGTTACTGCCGTCAATGCAAACTGCAGTGAAGATAAAATCAAGACGATTCTGACCTTTATCGATTATTTCTACTCTGAGGAAGGCGAGATCCTCGCCAACTACGGTGTTGAGGGCGAAAGCTTTAAGGATACCAACGGTGATAAGGAATTTATCGTAGATTATCAGACTGAAGAGGCTACTCCTGCCGGTGAGAAGCGCTGGAGTTTCCTGAGTGACCGCTTTACCGTCTGCAAGCCCGTTGACAACGAAGCCTTCTTCAAGTGGAATGCGCCTCTGATCGCTGAGGCGACCGGACGCCTGTTTACAGATGAAAACTTGGGTACCTCTTATGTTCTGAAGTTCACCGATGACCAGAGCAAGGAAGTTACAAACCTGCTCGCTTCTGTGTACGATGCACAGATGTCCGGTATTGCGCAGTTCGTTGATGGTACGCGCGAACTGACCCCTGACAACTGGGCAGCTTTCCAGCAGGAAATGAATGATCTGGCCTGTCCCGCATTGAAGAAATCCAGCTGGCAGCTTACCAAGCAATGTACGGCGCTTGATGCCTTGACAAAGGTAATACTGAACAATCAGCTGCCCGACACGGCAAACTGCCATGCGGGCGGGGTTGCCGGGGTAAAGTGAAAGGAGAATCACCATGCCGAAGCGCAAAGCACAAACGGCGGTACCTGCCGTGCCGAAAGCATCCCTCGGTGCGCGGATAAAAAAAGATATTATTCAAAAATTATCAGCTGTATCTTCTGATGATACCGGGTTTCCTGCTGCTGATTCTGTTCAAGATCGGACCGGTTGGTGCAATGGTGATTGCGTTTGAGGATTTCTCCGCAGCCAAAGGCGTTTTCGGCAGCACGTGGGTGGGGCTTGAAAACTTCAAGCGCATTTTGCAGGATCCATATATCTGGAAAATCACCAAAAATACAATCGTTCTGGCGTTCCTGTCCGTGGTGGTTGTATTCCCAATCCCGATTGTATTTTCGCTTTTCCTAAACGAAGTTCGTACCAAGTGGGTGCGCAATACGGTACAGTCTTTAAGCTTTCTGCCGTATTTCATCTCGGCAGCCGTTATGGTCAGTATCATGTATACGCTGCTCTCCCTACATCGGGTCTGATCAATATCCTGATCACCAAGCTGGGCGGTACTTCCACAAACTTTATGGCAAAACCGGAATGGTTCCGGCCATTGTACGTGATACTGGAGATTTGGCAGACGTTCGGTTACTCGGCCATTATCTATATTGCCGCCATGATGAACATTGACCCCACTTTGTATGAGGCGGCAGAGATTGACGGCGCATCCCGCTGGACCAAAATGTGGCGCATCACACTGCCCTGTATTTCTACTTCTGTTATCACGATGCTTATCATCAGTGTCGGCAATATCTTCTCCGTCAACTTGGATCGTATCCTGCTGATGTATAACACAGGCACTTATGCTACGGCTGATGTGATCCAGACGTATGTTTATCGCATTGCATTCCAGTCTACAGGTTTCCCGGATTACAGCTACGGCACCGCGGTCAATGTATTGAAGTCCATTATTGCCTTTGTGCTGGTTTTCATCGTCAACAAGATTGCCGATAAAGTCAGTGACGCACGTCTGTTCTGAGAAAGGAGCGTATAGGCTATTATGAGTAAGCAGCCCAAGTCCCATCTCAAACGGCTGGCGACGTTTGATTATATCAACAGTGCAATCCTGCTGCTGGTGGCAGTGTGCTGTGTGTATCCGTTCCTGTATGTGTTCTTTGTGGCTACCACGGATGGCACCTATCTGGCGCGCGGCGAAATGACTTTCTTACCGATGGGCTTTAACTTGAAAGCTTTCGGCTATATTCTGACAAACCCGCGCTTCAATGTGTTCGCCGGTATGCGAAACTCTTTTTTATATACTGCGCTGGGGACACTGCTGGCGGTAGCCTGCACCTACGTTACGGCGTACGTGCTCAGCCGGCCACGTTTTAAACATCGTTACTGGCTGATGTCCCTGTTCATCATTACATGGGTATTTGATGCCGGTATCATTCCGCAGTATATCATTTACAACCAGTTCGGCTTTGTCAATAGTCCGTGGGTCATGATCGTGCCCGGCGCGATCAACACGCAGTTCCTCATCATCACCAAGACATTCTTGGAGGGCATCCCCAACGAACTGGAAGAGGCTGCCGTTGTGGACGGTGCAAGCGACATCAAGATCCTGACCCGAGTGTTCCTGCCGCTTTCCCCCACTGTGCTGGCGACCACAGGTTTGTTCTACGCAGTATCCATCTGGAACCAATACCTTATCCCGCAGATTTATTTGAAAGACGACGCCATCAAGACGATCCAGCAGGTGTTGAAGAGTGTTGTCATTACAGATGGCAGCTCCGGAACAACTTTCAAAAATGTAGTGCTGGATGGTGTTACGCTGAACCAGCAGAACCTGAAAGCTGCAGCGATCTTCATTGCCATGCTGCCCATCATCTGTGTGTATCCGTTCGTTCAGAAGTATTTTAAGAAAGGTATTCTCATCGGCTCCGTCAAGGCTGAGAAAGGATTGACAAATGGCACGTAATATTATTGATCTGCCAACGTTGGGCGATGACGGTAGGCTTTACCGTGATACCGCTCTCAATCTGGTGGAATCTCTGATCCCCAACCCGTGGGAAAGCTGCCACGCACCTGATTTGCTGGAATTGGAAAACGGCGATCTGCTCTGCTGCTGGTTTGCCGGTTCCCGTGAGGGAAACGCCGACATCAGCATTGCGGTGGCCCGCTTGCCTGCCGACGCCGAACAGTGGGAGCAGCCGGTCATTGTCTCGGATGACCCGACCCGCAGTGAGCAGAACCCATCACTGTTCCAAAACCCCAACGGTGACATTTGGCTGATGTACACGGCACAGGCGGCTAAAAAGCCTGATGACAACAGTGACGACAGCCTGCAGGGCACGGCAGAGATCCGCCGCAAAATTTCCCGCGATGGAGGCCGCACATGGGGCCCCACAGAGGCTGTATTTACCCGTCCCGGCTCTTTCTGCCGCCAGAAGATTCAGGTGCTTTCCAACGGGCGTTGGATCTTCAACAACTTTATCTGTGCACTGGACGGTACCCGTTTGGGCAGCGACGTGACGGTTATCCAGATTTCCGATGATCAGGGCAAGACATGGCGCGGGGTGGAGATTCCCGAAAGCCGTGGCCGTGTTCACGGCAATGTTATTGAACTGGAACCCGGCAAACTGGTCTGCCTGCTGCGCAGCCGTGCGGCCGACCATATCTACCGCTCGGAATCCAATGACAACGGCGAAACATGGAGCGTGCCGGTACCCACCCCGCTGCGCAACAACAACGCCAGTATCTCGGCCATCAAGCTGAAGAGCGGCGCACTTGCCATCATTTATAATGATGTCTCTTTCAATGAGGATGGTAGCCGTACCGTCTGGCCCGACCAGCGATGCCCTGTGGCAATGGCAATCTCGGAGGATGGTGGCAAAACATGGCCGTGGCGCCGCATTGCAGAACATGGTGAGGGTTTCATCGGTCCATGGAACGATGTGAACAACCGCCGCTACGAGTACCCTGTCATGATGCAAAGCAGGATGGCAAGATTCACGCGCTTATGCGTGGGGCCGCCGTGTGCGCATTAAGTATGTATGCGTCGATGAAGCATGGATTCGCGGCGCTAAGGTTTGCAAGGGCGCTGAGGATAATCCCGAAATGCCCTGCAACCGTTGACAACTTGCATGATTGCCCTGCGGTTTTTGCCGCAGGGCATTTTTGGTAAGGAGCTTTTATGTTCAGCCGGAAAAATATGTGTGCTGGCAGGCATTGCAGCAAGGCATTACTCTAATGCCGCTGGAAAATGTGCAGGGCGGTGATATGCCCGGCGACACGGTGCATATCTCAGCCCCTGTCTGCCGTCGTGTGGAGAAGCTGCTGCCGCATCTGGTCACGAAACTGGAAGAAAAATATGGTACGGACATTCCGGCCAAACTTGTCATCGCTGTCAGCGGAGGTTCAGGCTCCGGCAAGACCAGCGGTGCTGCCGCCCTGAGGGAGGCGTTGGCGATGGTCGGGTTGAAGGGATATGTGCTCTCCGGAGATAACTACCCCCGCCGTATCCCCCGGCACAACGATGAGGAGCGGTTGACAATCTTTCGCAGCGCCGGACTCAAGGCACTGCTTGCAGCCGGGGAATACACTCCGGAACGCTTCGCCGACTTGCAGCCGCTGCAGAAAACCGGAATCGACAGTGATCCGCGCCAATGTGCGGCATACCCATGGATGCAAATCTACCAACAGGGAGGGCGGGCCGCGCTGGCGGGATATTTGGGCCGGACTGCCGAGCAGGACTACGACGCACTGAACGCAGTGCTGGCGCAGTTCCGTGCCGGTGCGCCGGTGCTGTGGCTTAAGCGTATGGGCCGTAAAGAGTGGGAGCGCTGGTATGAGCCGAAGAACTTCGCCGATGTGGATGTGCTGCTGCTGGAATGGACCCACGCAGGCAGTGCCGACCTGAAAAATACCAATCTGAAAGTGTTTTTTAACAGTACACAAGAGGAAACCCGTGCCTGCCGTGTGGCCCGCAGCCGAGACGCCGGGGCCGACAGCCCCTTTGTAACAATGGTGCTGGAAATTGAGCAGGCAATGCTGAACCGCCGCGCCTGCGATGCGGATCTGATCCAGAACAGGGACGGAACGATGGTCGACACGGCAGCCTACGCTGCTGCACAAGGAAGGTGAACATGGTGGCAAATGCGAAAAAAGATGGGCTGTCTCTGACGCCGATGCTGAACGCTTACCCGGACAGTTTGGGCGGGACGTTACGTGACATTGCAGATTTGCTGGAAAGCAGCTGTAAAGATGCTTTCGGTGCGTTTTATATTCTCCCCAGTGTTTTCAACACAGATCTCGACCGCGGCTTTTCGGTTGTAGACTACAGTTTGAACGAGTTGCTGGCGACGCCGCAGGATTTGGAGCGCATCCGTGCTTTGGGAATACGGCTGAAACTCGATTTTATCCTGAACCACGCCTCGGTCCTGTCACCGCAGTTTCAAGATCTTTTGAAAAATGGGGAAATGTCGAAATATAAGGACTTCTTCATCGACTGGAACGCGTTCTGGGCGGGCTGCGGCGAGATGACGCCGGGGGGATATATACAGCCGACACCGGAGTGCTTGCATAAGATGTTTTTCCGCAAACCAGGGCTACCCATTCTGATGGTGCGTATGCCCGATGGCACCGAAAAACCCTACTGGAACACATTCTACCAGCAGGTAGACTACCCTTGCCCTGATGCGCGGGAGTTGGTGTCCGAACTGGGGATGCAGTACCGATCTGCCTGTGTCCTGACAGAAAGTCTGCGGATCCAGTTGGCGGCGGGTAAGCGCCCGGCAGAACTTGATCTGGGACGCTGGGAAACGTTGCGTGTTCCCCTGACCGACCTGTTGGAATCCCGACGCCGCTATTTGGGGCAGATGGATTTGAATGTGGCTTCGCCATTGGTGTGGAAATTTTATGCCGACACGCTGCACATGTTGGCAGGGTATGGAGCCTCTATCGTGCGGCTGGACGCTTTCGCTTATGCGCATAAGGCCGTGGGGGAACGTAACTTTTTGAATGAACCAGGTACATGGAGTCTTTTGGCACGGCTGCAGACAATAGCGGATGCTGATGGTGTGACCCTGCTCCCGGAAATTCACGCATCCTATGGGGAAAAAGTCTACGAAAAGCTGGCCGCCAAAGGCTATGCCGTCTATGATTTCTTTCTGCCAGGCTGATGATTGATGCCTTGGAGCGGGGCAGTGCAGACACGCTGGCCGCATGGGCACAGGAAATCCTCGACAAGCACATCCTGACCGTGAATATGCTGGGGTGCCACGACGGCATCCCGATGCTGGATCTGAAAGGGTTGCTGCCGGAAGAACGCATCCAAAACCTCATTGATCTGATTGTGACGCGAGGCGGTATGGTGAAGAACCTGCACGGCCAGAAAAATGTCTATTATCAGGTCAATGCCACCTACTACAGCGCTCTGGGCGAGAGTGATGCAAAGCTGCTGCTGGCACGGGCAATTCAACTGTTTATGCCCGGAAAACCGCAGGTGTGGTACCTTGATTTATTCGCGGGCAAAAATGACTGTGAGGCAGTGGCTCGCGCAGGCGAGGGCGGCCACAAAGAAATCAACCGTACAAATCTGACGAAAGTGCAGATTGCCGAGGCACTGGAAAAGCCGGTCGTGAAAAAGCAGCTGGAATTGCTACGCCTGCGCCGCAACTGTCCGGCCTTTGCGCAAGGAGCAAAGGTTCAAATTGAAAGCTGCGGCCCGGAATTGACGATTGAGTGGAGCTGCAGCGGCCACATCGCCCGTCTGCAGGCTAATCTGCAAAAGTTGACTTACAGGGTCGAAATAGAGTAGGAAGAAAAGCTAACTGATGGAAACTACAAACAGCAGGGCGTGCGGAGGCGTTGCATTATAGAATGCAGATGTCAAGACGGTCTGTGCAAATGATTAAAGACAACTGGACGTACCGAAGGATACTCTAAGAGGAAAAAGTTCTTGGAAACCAAAGCGTTACAGTTGAAATGATATGTACGTACTCTTATCGACGTGCAATTTTCTGCGAGGGAAAAATTGAAGGAATAGAAATAAATTCGATTAATTGTTGGTGGCGATTATGAAGTTTACGGAGCTGAAAAGGCTGAAAAACTCTGTTAAAATCTCAGTGAATAAATAACAACGCCCGGGGGTTGAGATTTTCAACCGCCCGGGCGCTTTTTGTGGATAAATTTTGCGGAGTTGGCAGGTAAATATAGGATCGGTCAGTGTAGTCAGCTCGCTTTGACGAGTACCAACACGCTGTTGTTTGGTACGACGATCTGTTCCTGTTTGGTGGGAATGGGCGGGTTCTTGTACTGGCGCAGGGCTTTTTGGATTTGTTGCTTGACCTCCAGCAGGGCGGCGTCTAGTGTTGGCGCTTGTGCGGTAACTTTGGGGAAGTCAGGAACATGGGCGGTGCAGCCGTCCGGGGATAAGGTGCAGAGTACAGGGTAGGGCTGGTTCTCTACGGAGATACTGTACTGCATCCCGAACATATCGTCCATCTTGTCCATTTCGTGCCGCTTATGTTCGTCCACGCTGTGAACGTAGGTGTCCATTGTGAACGCCACCGAGTAGTGACCGAGGATGGCTGACAGGGTCTTGTAGTCCATGCCTCGTTCCAGCGCACGGGTGGCGAACGTGTGGCGCAGATCGTGAAAACGGATGCGCCGCAAATTGTAGTCGCGCAGCACAAGCTGGAACGAATCAGAAAGCGCGTTCGGCAGCAACAAGTTTCCCATAGGGTCTACGCAGATGTAGCCGTCGTACTTCTTGTTGTAGCTTCTGCCGCACAGCTTGCGATTTTCTTTCTGCTCCTCCTGCAAGGCGAGCAGCCGTTCCCGGAACACAGGCACAAGGGGCAAGGTACGTTTGCTGGCTTTGGTTTTGGTGGTGTCGGATTCTACGATGACCTTTTTCCCGTCCAGCCGAACTGTTGCAACCGTGTGACGGATTTCGAGCGTGTTCTGCTCAAAGTCCACCGCATCCCATTTCAGCCCCACAACCTCGCTGCGGCGCAGGCCGTAAAACGCAGCCAGCATAACCGGCACTTCGATTTTGTTGCCGCGCACCGCATCAAACAGGGCGTTCATTTCTTCCCTGCTGCAAAAGTTCCCGGTAAACTCGTTTTTCTTTGGGCGGTCTACCTTGTCAGCGGGGTTCACGTCAATCAGGTCAGTTTTCACTGCGTATTTCAAAGCGCGATGAATAATCGCATGATAGTGAATTACCGTGTTCGGTTTCACACGCTCCAACTGTTTCTGATAAAAACTCTGGATATGAACCGCTTTCAAGTCGCCCAGCGTAACGCCGAGACTTCTAAAGTAGGGAATAATTTGACTTTCGGATAGCCCTTTGTAGCTGGAATAGGTTGTCAGCTTAACGGTTGACTTGGCAATTTCCAACCACTGCACCAGATAATCCGCAAACAGCATGGCTTTGCTGGGCGGACCGTTGGGGTCAACGGGTGGCTCAAAGTCATCTTGCAGCTCACGCATCATCGCCTCGGCGCGCCGCTTGTTGCCCTTGGTGGGCAAGCCGGTTGATTGCCATTTGGTTTTGCGTTTGCCGTCATAAGTCTTGTAGGTCAGTACCACATAATAGATACCATTCTTTTCTTGCAGATGTCCTGCGACCATAAATTCACCTCCTTCAAGTTGAGCCGCGCGCTATCTGCTGTTGACAATAACAGTATCGTGCATCGCCGCAGAACCATCAACACTGTCGATTTTCTGTGCGATAGTGTTGACCGCAGATTTGGAGATAGGTAAATAAATGGGCTTTGGGTATGCGATAGGAACGTCCGATTTTCATTGCCGGGATTTTACCCTCATGCAGCAGCTTGTAGCCTGTCTTGGTGCTGACTTTCAGTGCATCGCACATCTGCTCAATGTTCATCACATCGGGGTACTTGCGCAGCATGACACGGTAGGCATCGCGCTGGTTAAATCCTTTGTTGCTGATACAGAACACCTCTTTTCTTTGTATTTGCGGATTTGATTCCACAAGCATAGCGCACTTGTGGAAAACAAGTGGCCGCTATAATCTGAAATCAAATTTGTATATCCTATTCGACACTACTCCCCGGACATACGAGGGCGAACCACCGGCCCAGCTGCTGGAAACAGCTCCCGCTTCCTGTACCACATTGTTGGCAGTACCGCTGACGCCTTGCGAGCATCGCCACGGTGCGTATCATCATTGCTGACCCTTCGCTTGAGGTATGTGTTCCACACCACCTCTCCCGGCCTCTGGGGGCGCTCCACCGCTGTTACAGCGGTATCCTTGCGTCAGAGCCGAGACGCACCTGCCGACGCTCCTTGGGTTGCGGCAAGGTCAGTTTTATGTAGCCAGTGATTCGGATATTCTGCTTTCAAGGTTCTCAAGGGATAGAGGGTTCTTTTTGCCCCTCTATATGAATATCGCTTTGAGAACGGAAAAGTTCGAGATAAAATTTGAATTTTTTCAAAAATATTTTTGCAGACTACCACCTGTGCGCGGCATTTTTTGATATAATACAGTCGTTATTATATGATTTCCATATAATGAAAATCCACGAGGAAGGCGTCTACGGCTTCGACCAGTTTATGAAAATATTTCCCAATCTGCAAAGTACAGATGGCAGGACACTTTAAGCCCTGCTATTTGCAGCAATCACAATCCTTATGAGGACACCGACATGGAGCACAAAACACACCAAGAGGACACGGTAACTATACATGGGCATGATGAGTTACTTGAAATCCCCAAATGGATAATTGAAGGGTAAGGCTAACAGGAAAAAGCTCCCCCTTGCTCTGTACAATAAGGTTTTGATAGAACTGCAACGGCGGTATACGTTCAAGAAAACAACATTACTAAAAAAAGTAACAAACTTGGACGATTACAAAAATCATGCCGGGATTTATATCCTGTGCCTTTCTGCTGTAAGAGGATACTATGTTGGACAAACGGCGATTTCGCTTACAAAACGAATCCAGCAGCACTGGAGAAAGCCAGAAACGGACTTTGTGATAGGAAATACAGAGAAGCTGATGTTACCGAAATATATGTTATGCCATTAGATATATCCACCGTTTACGAACAATTTGGTTTGGATGCTCTTGAAGGGGATTACATTGCATCTACACCGGACAAGTTTCTGCTAAATTGCATGGCGGGCGGCAACACAATAATCGGAGTAAAAAGTAAGGAATACAATCCGGCAGATTTTCGACTTCCAACAGAACCCCTAAACGATCTCAAGGATAGAATTTTGTGCTTTCAAAAAGAACATGATTTGGCGTAATTTAAGCATCAGTTTATAATAAGGGGGGAGAAGCCTTGGCTTCCCCCCCTCTTGCTTTATATTTTGAACTTGCGAATTGCCTGTACAAACTCCATCAGCAAAATTTGCCGCAAGTCCTCATCTGTATGTCCATTCACATAGCTGCACTTCCGCACAAGGGGTTCGAACTGTTCAAACAGTTCTTCAAATGCTTTTTCTTCACCACGCTTTGCTCGCACCAACAATTCCTTAAATGCGATCATATTATTTACCCTCCATTTCGTTACGAATCTTCTCACAAGCGTTACGCCGATGTGTGCTGACCGTATTGGGTTCAACGCCTAATTTGGCGGCTGCTTCAAACACAGACAGCCTATCAATATAAAGTGCAATCATAACTTCGCACTCTTTCGGTGTCAGTTTCGGCAGGTAATTACGAATGCCTCCCACATCAGCTGTTCAACTTATTAACCTCGACGTAGAGTAAAAAACGCCCGCGCTTGTCAGGCGCGGGCGTTATAAAAAGGAGAAAACGCGATTTTGCATTACACAAAACGCAGAAAAAAGAGCATCAAATATCTATCAGCAATATTTCTCAATGATTTTCTGCATAGCATCCCAGCTTTTCTCCATGTCGGCGGTCAGTTTGAACTGGGTTCGGGCGCGGTTGAGGTTTTGAGTCTCGTAGTTGATGTGGAAGTAGTGGTCGCCCTCCAGATAATCGGCGAGGAAGCGCATACCACATTCCATCGTCATCAGTTTAGCCCCCCACGGCAGGGTCTGCTTTTCCAGCGGGGTGAACGCTTCACCTGCTGCCTGCAAGAAGCCCTTGGTATAAATTTCAAACAGTTCCATGCTGAAATTCACTTTCGAGAGATCAGGCTCATCCTCGCGCAGTGGTTAGCGCCAAAACGGATGGAATCGCCAAAATCGTTCGCGGCCAGCCCCGGCATGACAGTGTCGAGGTCGATAACACATAGCCCCTCCCCGGTCGTTTTGTCGAACAGGATATTGTTCAGCTTGGTGTCGTTGTGGGTGACGCGCAGCGGCAGTTTGCCCGCTGTCAGCAGGTCCACCATAACATGATAATCCGCTTCACGGGCGCGGACAAACTCAATTTCGCGTTGCACCTGTGCGGCGCGTCCCATGCGGTCCTCAGCCACAGCACGCTGGAAGTCCGCGAAGCGTTTTGGTGTATCATGGAAGTGAGGAATCGTCTCGTGCAGGGTATTTGCCGGGTAGTCGGCAAGCTGGTGTTGGAAATTACCAAAAGCAACCGCGCTTTGGTAAAATCTTCGGCGGACTGCACCTGCTGCAAGCAGACGGTGTTCTCCACGAAGTCATAGACACGCCAACAACCGCCGTCGGCGGCCTTATAATCAGGG
>ENA-OQIR01000406-OQIR01000406.1-human-gut-metagenome-genome-assembly--contig:-NODE-406-length-19076-cov-4.064806_pt1 | contig 19076 bp, 16 predicted proteins | sample MGYA00242580_ERZ504745 | MGnify/ENA primary metagenome ERZ504745 (study PRJEB26092, sample SAMD00036214) | human gut metagenome | host: Homo sapiens | study: EMG produced TPA metagenomics assembly of... | reverse complement strand
CATAGGCGGCATATTCGCCAATATTGGGAATGCAACCATCAGCAACTTCCCTGCTGTCTGTCTTTTTTGTCGCAGCGATTTTGCTGTGCTCGCTATGCTTGACATGGTTGGTTTTGTTCTTCCGCATGTCCTTTAAGCATGACATCACAACCAGAAACGCATTATGGTACATCATTCCCTCCTCGGCCGTTCTGATGTTTTCTTGTGTGGCGATAGAACGTTATCATGCAGCCGCATGGCCGTTTGGCGGATCAGTAGGCTCGGTCATGGGGCTTGCGCTCTGGGACCTCTGCTCCTTTCACTACCTTGGCTTTTCCGCACGCCAGCACAATGCAGTGCGGTAGAACGTACACGAAGTTTGTCTGCCCCGATATGCGCATTGGCACTCCTGCTCTTGGGAGTCAGCTCATTGTTCAGCGGGCAAATGATGATAGCGACAGGCAATTCGGATAATGGGCTGTTCATCGCCGATTATTTGACTCAGGATGACTTGAACTATCTTGCCGGCAAATATCCCGAGACTCTAGACAAAGCCATCGTGCTCACGGCACCGGATGAATCCCGGTATCTGGTCCGCGCCGCGACTTCCCATGCTTACGATTGCGTCACTCAACATGGTTCCGACGACGCGGATTGCTACTCAGATTCCGATAATGAAACCACTGTCATGCTTGTTGATAGCAACTCATCTTTAGCCGGTAAAACCAACGACGTTCATATTGCCGAAGGCGGTAACACTGGTATCATTCTCATTGATCCAACAACCCAAAAATAACTCAGGCAGCACAAGTTCCTACCGAGGGCACCGATTCGCTGCTCAATGATTACACCATGCCTGGCGTGGTTCTTGGAATCGACTCACCGCAGGCAAAGACGCTTGGACTTGCACCGAGCAACCGGCATACTCTCGTTATTACTGATTTCCCGTCAATCGCTTCCGGCGTTCGCGATTCGATTCGATCCGACATCATTAACCGTTGTGGGTATGCATTCATTACCGAACACGACACCACCTCTTACCGCTCCTACGTGGCACGTGCCATTGCCATGCCGGCTTTGGCTACGATTATCAGCGGCCTGACATTCGCCGCATTGGCTATATCAACCCGTCAATCGCAGTCAGCGTTACGCTGGACGCTTCAAGAATTCGGTGTGTCACGATTCCAGCTCATGCGCTTGTTCAGACCTTTAGGAATAACCATGTCGTTGGGATCAACCATAGCAGTATTCTTGGGGTGGCTGGGCTCGCATCCTTGGATTATTGCGCCCGCGAACGAATTCGGCACCACAGGCTGGTGGTGGCTCATACCGTTACCTGTCATTTTTATTGAAACGGCATTGTTCTGTTGGTGGTTTTCGCTGCCTGAGCGCCGCAATCAGTAACCCTCGGATTCGCCTTCACACATAACCGGACCATAATTGGACTCGTGCGAATCGCATAATAAAAAATCCCGAGGAGCGGCGCTCGACTCGGGATTCAAAAAAGTTTAAGTGCGGCGACTTGCTACTCTCCCACACCCTCTCGAGTGCAGTACCATCGCCGTGCTAGGCCTTAGCTTCCGGGTTCGGAATGGGACCGGGCGTCTCACCTAGGCTATGATCACCGCAAGAGGAAATAATACGCGAACATGCGGCAATCGGCAAACTTCGGCGTGTCGCGCACTGCAATCGCGTTCCCCAATCGCCAATGATCGCCAGTAATCGCGCGAATGCCGGCAATCGCAATGCATATGCGCTACAGTCGAAGCAATGCCGCAACAATTGCGGCGTGCTTACGAAAGAAGGCCAGCAATGACGATCGCCTCCTGCGGTTCCGTTTCCGCAACCACTTTGGGTCTGCCGAATTCCACTGCGATTCCCGCCGAGAAGGCGAGGCTGCCGAAAGGCCTGTTCGTGGCGAAGATTCCGGTTTCCGCCAAAACAAAGCAGCGTTTGGCGAACGACATCGAATCAATCACCATGCTGTCGCTGCTGCAGGCGCGCAATATCGGACTCGCCGCCGGTACGCGCGTGCCGGAAATACTGGTGATCGGCCTGCGTTTGCACGAACCAAACGCCGCCGTTCCGACGGATATCGTCGAATTGATTGCGATGCAACGCAAGTCGGGCATGCTGTTCGTTTGCGTACGCGATGCCGATTTCGAAGGTACGACGCGTCAGGAGTGCGCGTTCGCCGTCCGTCGAGCGCTGCCGGCACGTGCCGGGCACACGACCACATCCAAGGTGTTCGCTTCCGATTGGCAGGCGGCCGGCGAGGCCACGCTGAACGCCACGGATCCGGCGGTCGATTCCATGGACGCCTTGTGGGAGTCGCTATGCTCGCAGGTGATTCTGGACGACCCCTCCCCCATCGACGTGAACACGCGTCTTGCCCGACGCATGCAGATTGCACAGCTCACCGCGCAGGTCGACAAGCTCACCCGCGACCATCAGCGTGCCAAGAATCCCGAACAGCGCAATGAAATCTACGCGAAACTGCACAAAATGAAGAAGCAGTTGGAGGAATTGCAGCAGACGGAAGACTGAAATCTGCCGCCAAAAATGCAGGTGCCCATCCTCAGAAAATGGAGGATGGGCACTATTCACTGCAATACGAATCGCAATACAAACGACGATTGCAGCAGCACGAAAAACGCGAAGCAGGAACTGCTCAACCGCGCGCCTTGGCTACGAAATCGCCAAGCCGATTCAAACCTTCACGCAACGCCTCACGAGAGGCAGCATACGACAAACGCACGTGCGTGTCCGCGGTGGCCTCGCCGAAATCGCGGCCAGGCGTCAACGCGATATGCGCTTCCTTCAGCGCACGCTCGCAGAACGTCCACGCGTCCAAACCGGTGCTGGAAATGTTGAAATACGCGTAGAACGCGCCGTTCGGTTCGACTTCCAGCGGTAGACCGATCTCGGCCAGACCGTCCACCACAATGCGGCGGCGCTCCAGCAGTTCCTGACGGCGTTCCTCGCACACGGCCAGCGTTTCCGGCGTGAAGCAGGCGAGCGCCGCATGCTGGGTCGGCGTGTGCGCGCACAGGAAGAAGTTGGTGGCGAGGTCGTCCATGGCTTCGAGCGCGTATTCGGGCACGACCATCCAGCCGAGCTCCAGCCGGTCATGCCGAAGAACTTGGAGAAGCTGGAGCAGACGATGGCGTCCGGATCGCAGGCCAGCACGGATTTCACGTCGGAACCGTCCGGTTCGCGGTCGGCTAGGTCAAGGTAGGTTTCGTCGACGATGCGCCATGCGCCACGCTCACGGGCTAGGTCGCACACGGCTTTCAGGGTGTCGAAGGCGATGGTGGTGCCGGTCGGGTTGGACGGCGAAGTGATCATGACGGCTTGGTGCGGTCCGTCCAGTATTCTTTGCACAGTTCCGGCGTCAGGTGGAATCGGGTGGCGGCGGACGTCGGCACGTCCACGACTTTGCCGCCGAACGCGCGTACCAGCTCGCGGTTGCACGGGTAGGACGGGTCTGCGATGAGCACTTCGTCGTCATCGTTGACCGTCAGCGCGGCGGACAGCAGCAGTGCCGTCGAACCGCCTGCGGTAATCGCGATGCGTTTCGGGTCGACGTCGACGTGGTGACGTTCCTTATAGAAATCGGAAATCGCCTGGCGCAGTTCCGGCAGGCCCATCGCCGCGGTGTACGGCAGCGGACGGCCGTCATACTGTTCGCGCATGGCGTCACGCACGGCCGGCGGCGCGCCGAAGTCCGGCTCGCCGAGGCTTAGTTTGACCACGTCGGTGCCGTTGGCGATCATCTCATCGGCCATGGCTCCGAACACCATGGCGCGGAACGGATTGGCAATCTGCGCGCGCTTCGACAACTGCGGCTGCACGCCATTCTCAACATTTTCCATATTCCTGTTTTTACCACGTTTCGTACAACGCCGCCTGCCGACTGTCATTCCCCGGAATCGTCCGCCTTTCCGGAATCGTCCACGATTTCGCGGTAAAGCCGTTCCAACCGTTCGTCGCGCACCTTCTTACCGAGCTCGCATTCCCACACCACGATGACTTTCCAGCCGTCCGCTTCGAGTTCGGCGCGCTGCCTCGCGTCTCGTTCGTGATTGCGCAGCAGTTTCGCGGTCCAGAATTCGACGTTCGATTTGGGCACGCGTGTGGCTTTCGGACAGCCTTCGTGCATGTGCCAGAAGCAGCCGTTGACGAATATGATCGTACGGTATTTCGGTAGTACACGTCCGGGTGGCCTGGGTATCGCTTGTCGTTTTTGCGGAATCGCAAGCCTTTGGCAAACAGAAAGCTACGTACATCGTTCGATGGATGTGTCTTTGCCGCGGATGTGGGACATGGTGTAGCTGCGCGTGCCCCGCTCGTATTTTTCGGGTTTGCCGGTTTTTCTAGGTTTGCCGGTTTTCTTGGGTTTGCCGGTTTTTCCGGGTTTGGCTGTCTGCCTGCGATGCTCTGCCGTCACGGCTTCCCATTATGCAAAGGCCAGGATCAATCGTTTCGTCATAACGCGTGCCGCCGTCGCATGTGGCGTACGCTGGTCATTGCAACGTAGCAAACAGGCAGTTCAAAACAAGGAGATTTCATGGCACAGATCAATGTGGCGATTCTCGGCGCGGGCCGTATCGCGCAGAGCATGGCCGAAACGTTGGTGAAAATGGCGGCGGATGACCGGTACCGTGATCTGGTCGCACCGTACGCGGTGGCGGCCCGCGACGGCGAGCGCGCAGCGGCGTTCGCGGCGAAATACGGTTTTCCGGTGTCGTACGGATCGTATGAGGAGCTTGTCGCCGATCCGAACGTGAATCTTGTGTATATCGCCACTCCGCATAACTTCCATGCCGAGCAGGCGATTTTGTGCATGCGCGCCGGCAAGGGCGTGCTGGTGGAGAAGGCGTTCGGCGCGAACACGCAGCAGGCGCGTGAGATATTGGACGTTTCGGATGAGACCGGCATGCTGTGCACGGAGGCGATTTGGACGCGGTATATGCCGTCGCGTGGCATGATCGACGATATCATCGCGTCCGGCGTGATCGGCGAGGTGCAGGCGATCGACGCGAATCTGTGCTATCCGACCACGGCGAAGGCGCGTATCACCGATCCTGCGCTGGCTGGCGGCGCGCTGCTGGACGTCGGCGTGTATCCAATCAATTTCATCGACATGATCATGCATAATGCGCCGATCGCACGTGTTGAATCGTCGATGCAACCGTATGAAACCGGCGTGGACGCGCACAATTCGATGACGTTCTATTACCAGAATGGTGTGATGGCCACCGCGCAAAGCTCGATTCTGTGCCATTCGGACCGTATGGGCGCGGTGTGGGGCACGGAGGGGTATCTCACGTGCCAGAACATCAACAATGTCGAGGCGATTGACGTGTTCGACGGCTCGCATGCCGTCACCGCGCATTATGACGTTCCCGAACAGTTGACCGGCTACGAGTATGAGGTGGCATCGGCCGCACAGGCCATGCTGGACGGGCGTACCGAATGCGATGAGATGCCGCATTCCGACACGTTGCGCATCATGGAATGCATGGATTCGCTGCGTGCGGATTGGGGTCTTAAGTACCCGTTCGAAGCGTAGCGATGCGATCGATGACGTGGGCGTGACGCGCTCCGCCCACGTTATAATTGCCCCTTGCGGCGATTTGGAAACGCATGGAAGGAGCGTCATGGGATTGCTGAGGATGCTGAAGTACGTGCTGGCACGGAAGATGAGACGCAGCAGCCCCGGCAAACGCAATCCTCTGCCAAGAATGCCAACAACGCCAAGTCTGCGCGGACCGGACAGACCAAGCAGACGGGACAGGTTGCGCGACGAGTCACGCAACCGCAACTGCAACCGCATGCCACGCCGCAACGTCAATCGCAACGCCGTCAATCGCAACGCCGTCAATCGCAGCAACACCAATCGCAACGGCCTGCAAAGCTCACCCCGCAACCGCTGTTGCCAGCCGACCGCATCGACAAAGCGCGTGACATCATCGGCAATATCGAAAAGCACGAATTGAGCGACGAGCAGATCAGCGCGATCGCCGGCGCAGGTCACAACACCCTCGTGCTTGCGGGCGCGGGAACCGGCAAAACCACTACCATCGTCGGATATATCGCATGGCTGCTTGCCACAAAACGCGCCACCCCCGAAGAGATTCTCGTATTGTCGTTCACCAAGGCGTCCGCGGACGAAATGTCGCAACGCATCATGGCAAGCACCGGCAAAAGGATCCGCGCATGCACGTTCCACAGTCTCGGCCTGGAAATCTGCCGTGCGGCCACCATCGCCAACCGTCCCATCATCGACGGCCATGCGTCGAACGCCGTGGTACGAGACACGTTTGACCGGCTGCTCGCACAGAACATCCCCTACCGTCTGCTCGCATTCAAGCTCATGTCGAAGGAGCTGTTCGGCAAGTATGGCGCCGCCGCGAAACGTGAGGATTTCCAACTGCCGACGGATGATTACGCTTTCAACCAGTACAGGCAAAGCCTTGTCGAGAACGCGCAGACCATCATCCAGCACATGCGGCAGAACAATATCGGCATCGACGGCATGCGCGAGCTCAATGAGAGGCGCGGCGGCAAACATATCGGCCGTAATCGTGAGATGCTGCAGCTCGTCGGGCCGCTGTACAACGCGTATGTCGGCAATTTCCGCGCGACCCAGGGCATCGATTTTCCCGGCATGATCACCGACGCCATTCGCTGCGTAAGGCGCGGCGCATACCGCCACCCGTACAAATACGTGCTCATCGACGAATACCAAGACATGTCGCGGCCACGTTACGAGCTGATCCGCGCATTGCGTGAGCAGAGCGATTTCACGCTGTTCTGCGTGGGCGACGACTGGCAGTCGATCTACCGTTTCGCCGGCAGCGACATTCATCTGATTCTCGATTTCGCCGATATTTGGCGCGATTGGGGGCCGACACGCATGTTCCAGATCACGACGACGCGACGGTTCCGGCAGAGCCTCATCGATGCGAGCGGCGCGTTCGTCATGCAGGACAAAAGCCTGTACGCCAAGCAATTGCGCAATCCGAGCGACAAGAAGGATTATTCGCTGAAGGCGCTTGGCGGCGCAACGCAGGAGGAACGGTTCGATGCGATCGTCGAGCAGCTGCGCAAACTGCCGAAAGCCGCGTCGGTGCTGATGCTGGGACGCTACCGAAGCGACCTGAACCTGCTGTCACGCAACGACCGCGACGGGCTGTTCCAAATCGACGAGCATACCGGCGGCATCGTTTTCCGGAAAAACCGGACATGGACATCAAATTCATGACCGCGCACGCTTCCAAGGGTCTGCAACGCGATTTCGTTTTTCTGCTGTGCTGTTCCGGCGGTTTGAAGGGTTTCCCAAGCGCGATTCCGGAAGAGCCGCTGCTCGGCCTGCTGCTGCCGGAAGTGGAACGCATGCCGCACGCGGAGGAACGCCGGCTGTTTTACGTGGCGATGACGCGTTGCAAAAAGAAGCTGTTTTTCGTGGTGGACCAGTCGCGTCCGTCGCGTTTCATGTACGAATTGCACGACAAGATCTGCCCGAACATCTTCCGCGGCGTGAAGCTGCCGGCGCAATGCCCGAATTGCGGTGAGGCATTGCGATTGCGGCACACCGGCTCCGACCCGTTCCGCGCGTTTACGGGTGCACCGGTTTCCCCAACTGCCGATACACCAGGCCATGCAAGTGACACCATTGGGACTGATTTCCATCGCGTAAGTTGCTCCCCATTCGGGCCTGGCGCAATCTCCCCCGTTGTATCCTGGACCTGTTCATTAGTCAGGAGAAAGCAATGACGGCAACCGACCAGAATCCGCAACAGTCAGCGCAACCGACACCGCGCAAAACCATTAACGTCGTCGGCGCGGCTATCGTCAAAGACGGCAAGGTGCTGTGCGCGCAACGCGGAGAAGGCCGATCACTGGCTGGTTTCTGGGAGTTTCCGGGCGGCAAGATCGAACCGCATGAAACGGCGCGTCAGGCATTGCATCGCGAAATCGAAGAAGAGTTGCTGTGCGAGGTCGAAGTTGCCAACGAAGTGTGCACGTCTTCTTACGATTACGATTTCGGCACCGTCGTGCTCACGTCGTTCGTGTGCCATTTGATAAGCGGCGCACCCCATCTGACCGAGCATCATGAGATTCGTTGGGTGACGCCCGCCGAAATGCCCACTTTGGACTGGGCGCCCGCCGACCGAGAAGCGGTGCGATTGATCTCCGTCATGGATTTTCCAGCTTTTTCGACGGACGAGCACGGAAGCGACGACTGACGATGCGCAATATGGACGACCATGACCATTCCTCCTTGTTGAGGCGCTGCTATCCGGTTTCGTCAACAAAAAGGACAATGTCGACGCACAGTACGAGCCGACGTTGATCGCCAACCATGACGGTCGGACCATGGAATACGCCATCAAGGACGAACTGCAACGCAGTCAGGATTTCGACATGTCCATCGCGTTCGTCAGCCAGGGCGCGTTGCAGGTGCTTAAGCAGTATTTCCTTGATTTCGCCGACAACAATGACCATCAGGCCGGTCGAATCATCACGTCGACGTTCAATTATTTCAACTCTCCCAAAGCATTCAGGGAACTGCTGAAACTTCAGCGGGAAACCGGTATTCAAGTGCAAGTTTGGCAGCCGGAGCGGTCCAGTCGAAACGATGACGATGCCACAGCTGCCTACCCTTATCATCCCAAAGGCTATGTTTTCCATCATGCGCAGGGCGACGAGCCGTTGTATTCCACGTATGTTGGCAGTTCGAATCTCACCATCAACGCGCTGAATTCCAATCGCGAGTGGAATCTCAAAGTCGCCACTACCGATACCAGCGGTCTTGCCGAACAGCTTAGCGAGGAAATCGAATCGCAAATCAGCGAATCGAAGCCGATCACCGACGCTTGGCTGAAACTGTACGAGGAAGACTTCAAAAAGTACGCGCCGCAACGGCCGAATCGCAAGCCGATCGAAAAAACAAGCCAATCGCAAACCATTCAGCCGAACGCCATGCAGGTGGAAGCGCTGATGAATCTCGCACAGCTACGCAAGCAGGGCGAAAGCCGTGCGATCATCGTTTCCGCTACCGGCACCGGCAAAACGTATCTGTCAGCGTTCGACGTGCGGCAGGTCAAACCGAATCGCATGCTGTACATCGCGCAACAGGAGCAGATCCTCAAGAAAGCTGAAGAATCGTTCCAAAAAGTGCTTGGATGCCCGAAAAGCGAACTCGGCCTGTTTTCGGGTGGCAGCAAGGAATCGGATCGCAAATACGTGTTCGCCACCGTGCAGACGATGTCGCGTCCGGAAACGCTTGCACAATTCGACGCAGACGAGTTCGATTACATTCTCGTCGACGAAGTGCATCATGCGGCCGCCGAATCGTATAAACGCGTCATCGACCATTTCCAGCCGAATTTCATGCTCGGCATGACCGCAACGCCGGAACGTACGGACGGTGCGAACATCTTCGAATTATTCGGCAACAACGTGGCCTACGAAATCCGCCTGCAGAAGGCGCTTGAAGAGGACATGCTCTGCCCGTTCCACTATTACGGGGTGCACGAATACATTCAGGACGCGCCCGACGAGAAGATCGCCGGCAAAGACGTCAAGGTCGAGTCAATGACCGACCAGGAACGTAACGAGCTAAGCCGTTGGCTTGAAGAACTCGCCGACCCGAACCGCGTGCGCTACATCATCGACAAGATACAGATCTACAGCGAGGCCGGAACACCCGTGCAAGGTCTGGTGTTCTGCAGCCGACGCGAGGAAGCGAAACGACTGTCCGACCTGTTCAACCAGCAGATGAACCAGCAGGCGGAACGGCCATACCGCACGAAAGCCATCACCGGCGAAAATTCGCAGATGGAACGCGACACTGCCGTGGCACAGTTGGAGAACGGCGAATTGGACTATATTTTCACCGTCGACCTGTTCAATGAAGGCGTGGATATTCCACACGTCAATCAGATCGTGATGTTGCGTCAAACGAAGTCGAGCATCATTTTCACGCAGCAGCTCGGCCGTGGTTTGCGCAAGGCAAGCGGCAAGGATTGCGTGGTCGTCATTGATTTCATCGGCAATTACGCGAATAATTATCTGATTCCGATCGCACTGTACGGCAATACCGGCGACCGCGACGTAGCCCGTAAGAATCTGCAACGCGAAACCATCGGCGTCTCGTCCATCAGCTTCGACAAAATCGCCCGCGAGCGCGTGCTTGCCTCGCTTGACACCGCCGATTTGTCGAATATGAAATTGCTGAGCCAGCAGTACCAGCAGATGCGGTACGAATTGGGACGCATCCCGATGCTGATGGATTTCGCGCGCCGTGACGCGTCGCTCGTGTTCACGATGGCTGCGAAGAATGACGATTATCTGTCGTTCGTGCGTTCCCGTGAGAAGAGCCTGTCGCGTGGCAAGAACGCAACCGTTTCGTATCTTGAACAGCTTGAATCGACTTCGGATGCGCACAATGGTGTGCTGAAAATGTTGACCGCCACGCAATTGCGCGGCTTGCGTCCGCACGAATTGTTGGTTTTGGCGGCATTGTGCGGTATGGATTGGCAGCGGATCGATCCGGATTGTTCCGAGGATGCGCTGACTGCGCTTCGTGAGGTCGCTTCACAGCATGCGATCACGATCGTCGATTTGCAGACGTTGTTGACTGCGCTGTTCCCCGATGCGGACAGTAACGAGTTGCAATGCCGTTCCGCGTTCGCCACGTTGGATTATTCCTATTTCATCGCCGCGAACAGCAAACGTTTCGGGCAGACTCCTTTGGTGCGCCTCTGCGATGATGGGGCTTATCGGTTGACCGACGAGTTCCGCTCGATGCTTGAACAGACCACTTTCCGCACGTTCTTCACGGATACCGTCGAAGCCGGTCTGTTCAACGCGTTGGCGTTGGCGGAATCGTCCCGCAAGCATCATATCCGCCAGAATCATGGGTTCCTGTATGGAGAAAAGTACAGTGTGTTCGATGTGATGCGACTGTGTGGTTGGCCTGCGGAACAGGTGCCGCAGAATGTCGGCGGATACAAATTGGACACCGAAACCGGCTCACTCCCGATTTTCATTAAATATGAGGCGAGCCAGTATGGCGACCGGTTCCTTAATCCCGGCGAGATCGAATGGTTCAGCAAGAACAATCGTTCGCTTAGATCAAACGAATTCCGGTGGCTGTTGGACGGAACGGAACGTACTCCGGAATGGCAGAATCGCCATTTTGTGCCGATTTTCATCCGTCGCAAAGCCGAAGAACAGGAGAAATCCTATTACTTCGTCGGCAGCGCGGTCGCATTGGACGATGTGCACGCGTCGGTGAACCCCGGCGAGGATGGCAGCGAGTCAAAGGTAGTCATTTCCACACTCAAGCTCGGCAAACCGGTCGATCCGGAACTCTACCGCCACCTCACCGGCAAGTCCGCCCTGTAATTCGCGACCTTCTGACACCTATCTCGCTTATAGATGGCGGATTTGGATCACTGACACATGCCATCTCGCTTATGGATGGCGGTTCCAACAGCAAAAACGAAGTTTGGGGGTATGAATCATACCCCCAAACAAGCGATTTACTTCAGTACACCGCCATCCATAAGCGAGATACCAGCAGACGCACATGAAAATCCGCCATCCATAAGCGAGATAGCCCCGCAATCACTCCAGCCACACATCGAAACATATAAAAGCGGCTTGTGTATATACGTTGTATGTACAGCATATATACGCAAGCGTCCGAGCTGAAAGTAGCCGAAACTACGGAAGGTCACTCACCGACCGTCGGCGTAGCCACCCATGTCGGCCCATCGAAACCGCCGTCGAAGCCAGGGCCGTCAGGACCTGGACCGAATCCCGGACCAGCAGGACCACCCGGACCGCCCAGGAATTCGCGCGCCGACATGCCGTTCTCCCTACGGGAGGCATCCACTGCTTCCTGCAACACCTTGCGAACTTCGAATCCGTTCAGCACGTTCTTCAATGCCACTACGCCATTGCCGGACGACTGATCGCGCGTATCCAGCACAATCGTGCTCATGCCGAAGATGCGCTGCAGGAATGTACGTTCCACGCTGATATCCACGATGCGGAACAGTTTGATCAAGTTGAAACTCTCGTTCAGAATGCCGGTTTTGACGCTCAGCTCACGGTCGGTAAGTGTGTACACGGTGAACGTGAACGGCGTACGGCACCAATTGCGCTTGCGCTGCCGCCACAGGACATTGCCGCTTGCAACCTTCATATGGTTCCCCCTTTTCATCAGAGGCCTAACTGGAATGGCCGCCCTATGCGGCACAGCACACCATTCTACCGTCACGCTCGCACGAACACCGTTTTATCTATCGCACAGCGTAGACGTTTCACACACTGTTTCACACGTCGTTCCGTGTGGGGAAAAGAGACACTTCACAGCACGCGCAGCAGCTTACGCAGCAACTCGCGCCGCATCCGTCACGTCGCGCACGATAACGCAAACACAGGCGAGCGCCGCTTCCGCGGCATTGGCACCAATCAGCACCACACCGTCAAATCAGTTATAGCCCTTCACTTCGCGGAAGATGCCGCTCAAATTGCCGTTGCGCCCGTCGAACACCTTGCCATTGGACAGCTTGGCCAAATCGTTGAGCTGCTGCGAATCCGCGTCGCCGAACATGATGGAGAAAACCGGAACGCCTTTGCCATCGGACGCATACTGCTGCTTGAACTCGTCAAGCTTCGCCGTGTCCGACTGCCCGTCGGTCAGCAGCGCGATCGCCACCGTGTAATCGTCGCGGTCGGACGGCAGATTCTTCAACGCGACTTCCAGCGCATTGTAGATGTCCGCATTGCCATTTGCCACCTGATTTTCGCTGGCGGCCAGCAAGGTCGCGGTTTGCTTGCCTTGCGCGACCTGCGCCACTTTCGCGCTGCTGTTGAAGGGGATGAACACGTTGACGTCGTCATCGCCCGGCTCGATATGCGAGGCGCGTGCCTGATCGGTGTCGAGGGCCGCCTGCAAACCGGCCACGGCACCGCTTTTGCCCTTGCCTGACATCGATCCGGAATAATCCACCACCCACAAGGTGTAAGCGGGCTTGCGCAGGACGGTCTGATACTGGTCGAGCGCCTGTTCGATGATGTCGGAGGATGGCATGGTGATGGTTTTCAGCACCGATGAATCCGATTTGACGCCCCATTCCTTACGGAACGAATCCTTCACCTTCGCATCTTTGGCATACGCCAGCGTGCCGTCCGAACCGGTTCTACGACCCGCCTGTTCGAACAGTTTCTTGGAATCCTTCGACGTGATCGACTTGCTGAATCGCTTGAACGCATCCTCTTTGTCCTGCCTGCGATCCACGTAAGCAAGCGGCGAATCGGAAATCGCGATGCCGTCGGACGGATAGACGGCCAGCAGCGGCTCCTTGTTCTTCGCCGTCAACGCCTTGTCCGCCTGGATGACGAGCGATTCGTAGTTCACCATGGAATCGTTCGTATCCGGGTCGTTGACGACCATGTCCTTCAGCCAGTCGGACGAGCCGGATGAACGATTGACGCCCGACAGTACGGTTTTCACGGACTTACGTAATGAAGCATCGTTCAAATCGTCTTTGGTGAGTGCCGACTTACCGCCGTTCAGCGCCGTCAGAAACGCCATGTACGCCGACGCTCCGGAATTCGATTGCGTGGCGGACGTCATAGCGAACGACAGCTTCTTGGCCTTCACCGCATCCATAATGTCCTTCGTGGACACCGGCTTCGTGGTGCCGTCCGTATTCGCCCAGCCGAGTTCCTCAGCCTTGCTTTGCTTCACGCCGAACACCACCGGCGTGGTGGACGTGGAGACCTGGTCCTTGACGACGTGCTTGATATCCCCCATGGTGATCCACATGCTGCTGGCCGGCCAGACCGCATCGTAATCCCTGCCCGCGTGATGGCCTTTGTTGCGCAGCGCGTCCATAACGTCCAACGACCCCATGTAGTCGACGGTCACTGACACTTTCGATTGTTTGGCCGCCTGTTCGATGGCCCCGCTCACTTCCTTGTTTTCGGAGCCGGAGGCGATGCGGATGGAATCTTTGGCACCGTCCACGGAATATGTCGCGGTTGTGCCACTGTTCGAATCGCCGTCCGACGTCGCATTGGAAGCGCTGTTCGTCGAACCGCATCCCGTGAACAGACCTACGATCAAAGCGATGACCCCAGCCGCCGCACCAAGTTTGCGTGCGTTCATCTTGTGTTGGCCCTCCGTTCATATTGCGCCAAAAACCGTTCAGCGCACCCGGAAAACATTTCCGAATGCGCTGAAAACATGTTCTGTTATGTGCGATTGATTATAGTCCGATTTTACCGAACGGCCATTTTGCCGTCTCATTTTCGTCATTATTTTCGTTTCCCCCTCATTCCGCCCTTTCCGCTCTCTTCCACAGACGTAGCCGACGCCGCCTATACTTGGTGCGGCTACTTGTTGCGGCACAATCGCAACTATGCAATCACAGGCATCGCAACGGAAAGGTGGGCGCATGGGCAGCTTCAATCGCAGGCAGGAAGCCGACGATCTCACCGACTACGTCAATAACGGATGGCTCAGTTCCGCCGAATTCGACGGGCCGACTTTCCTGTGGAATCATCTCATCCGCGAAGCAAGCCAGGAGGATGCCGCGCAACGCAACGATGTGCCGGTCGCCAATCTTTCCGACGCGGACGTGGTCATCAACATGCCCATGCAATGGTATTTCGACGCCCTCGCCTCCATGGTGCCCACCGCGGAACGTACCGATACGGGCGTGGAGATTCCACGCATCGATATGCCGACGTTTTCGATCGATTCGCAGGCGCTGTCCGGCGTGGACGCGGTGGTCGGCAACGCGGTGATCAGCACGCGATGGCTTGACGCGGTCGGCAATCTCGCCAAAGCTGTGGAGATGACCGCAAGGTTCGTCGGCAATGTGGCCGACCGTGACAACGAGGGTTTCGACTACCTGAAAGATCTGATTCAGACCGTACGCGTGTACATGGATGCCGTGGCCTGCAACGCCGATCCGATGACGGGCGAGCAGGCGTTGCGCATGATCACGCAGGTGGCGTGCAATGAGGATTTCCGGCTCAACGCCATGCAGATGGTGGAGCTGCTGTCTTGCGGACTGTCGTTCGCGCAATGATGATACGCGCATGTTCGCCTATGACGCGTTGAACAAGGGCATTGCCGCGATGCGTGATTTCGCAGCGAAGTCCGGTAATGGCGATGCGAGCAGCACTACTGGCGACACTATGAACAGCGTCGGCAGTATCGACAGTGATGTTACGGGCGATACGGGTGCACGCGACGCCACCGCAACGCAATCGCATGACCTTCGTGATACGTCCTCTGACGCGGACAGTGCGCATAGCACGAATAGTACAGACGCTGCGGACGGCGCGGATACCGCGAACTCGATCACGCATTCCACGGGCGCTGCCGGCGATTCCACTACCGGCGGTTCGCCCACCCTCTCCCCCGAGGAACTGAACGATCTCGCCATGCTTGACCCATCATTCCTGTCCAAACAGCAGCTTGCGCAGACCGCGCAAAACCAGTTCGACCATGCCGTGCAGTTCCTGCGGCACGATCTGATGCGGATCAGTGGCGATGCCGAGGAGGCCGATCGTTTCCTGCGCGACAACCATACGTCCGAGCCGCTTGCCGACGCGTACGCGGCGCGGCTGATCGCTGCCGAACGGTGGCAGGATCTGCTGAATTTCGTCGATCTGGTGGAGCGTGACGCACCGAACCAGTGCACGGTCATGTTCCCCGAGGAAGTGGTGCCGTACGAATGGGAGTCGATTCGTGAGGCGCTTTGGAGGCGTTGGGCCGCGGCGGAGAACTGGTCGCGATGTATCAGGAGCGGTTGGATGACACGTACGATCCCAACACCGAGCTCAATCGTATGAAGCTTCAGGCGTGGACTCAAGCCAAGGAATAGGCGGCGCACGGCTCAGCGCATCCGCCGCCAGTTCCTCATCTATCGCAGGCTTCTGCTCTCATTCCCATCAGTATTTCCACCATCGCTTCCACAACTGACGCGCAACGTGGCCAATTGGAACGGATGCAGGCTCAGCATCGCTCCTTGCGCCGTTCTTGCCACGGACGGATCACCGTCGGCAAAAGCTGCGGGCAATTCGGCATCCAGCCGCGCATCCTCCATAATGGAACACTCGCGTACCGTGGCCTTCCCCAAAGCGGCGTTGACGGCAAGTCTCGCATGGGCTTCGCCGCCGACCGCCTCATAGACGCGCAGTATCAGATCTCCGGAACCGTCATCGGCAAGCTTGACCCAGTCAAGCACCATGACGCCATCCACCGGGTTGAGCTGCGCCAGCGGATCGAACGCCGGCACGGCAGGCAGCACGGCCGCGTTGAGACGGTTCGCCTCGTCAAGCACAGCCGGCATACTGGCATCCGCCACAACGTTCCACGCGAACTCATGCACGCCCTTGTCAGTGTTCGGATCGGGGTATAGCGGGGACGACAGCAACGAAAGTCGAATCATCGTGCCACGCACCGGCCCGGAAGCCGTGTTCCGGTGAATCGGCGAAACGTCGGAACCGTAGGTGCTGGCGTTGACGACCGCAGCCGCATAGCCGGCATCGGCGACGCGTACGAACCGGTGCGTGCAGCTTTCGTATTTCGCCTCGTCGGAACGTGTGTTCTTCTGAATGGGCCGTTCCACCATGCCGTACTGGCATTCGTACTGCGCCCGGTCGGCTGGATAGCATGGGAATGTCGACTTTGAGGAATCGTTCGGATGCCCGCCAATCCACTTTGGTCCGGAGTTCAAGGCTTTTCGACTTTGCCCGCAATGTAATGCAGGCATCGATAGACACCCCGTCGGTGGTGCTGGACACGTGCACGGTGGCTCCGCCGCGTTTTGTCTCCGTCACTCGTTCCACATGCGAGTCATCGATGCCTTCGGCGCTGAGGAAGGCATCGCGCTGGATGTCCCATGCGTCCCACTCGTATGGCTCGTCGCGGAGAAGCTCGTAATGCCCGATTCCACTGCCGTCGGGCACCAGTTCGTGTCCATTATCAAGGTCGATCAGTGAACGGACCGTACCGTCTGGTGCGATGATGGCACGTAGCAAACCGTTGTCAAGTATGATTCGACCGTCGTCGCATGTCGTTGCGATGGTGGATTCATCGGCGACCGCGTCGGTGCCGTTCGCGTCATCATCCTGCGTTCCCACTGCCGCGGTGCGAGCAATCCACGAATCGCCATTCTTTGCCGTATATGGGACGATGGCCGCGTTCGATCGCATGTCGGCATCATCCCGCACCGATGCGATGGAAGCACCCGCTTCAGCGGCGATATCACGCAGTCTTGCGATGTCGCGCACGTAGTCCGCACGCGCCTGCCGATGCACCCATGCGATCGCCGATCCGGGAAGAATGTCGTGGAATTGGTTCAGCCCCATTCGAAGGATGGTGGGGAATTTCGTGGTGTCGTTCCATGAGATCTTCTGTGTGAGGAACCATTCGAAACCGGCACGACGTGCGATTTGCGGCCATGCCCCGCAATAACCGAAACTGTCGGGAAGCCACAGTCCTTTTGGTTCCACGCCAAGATGCTCACGGAAGTAACGCATGCCGAACGTGATCTGGCGGATCAGCGACTCACCTGTGAGCAGCATGTTATCGGATTCGACCCACATTCCGCCGACGGGAATGAATCGTCCTTCCTTGATGCGCTGCAGCATGCGCGCGAACAGGTCTGGATGTTCCTGTTCCAGCCACGCATACTGTTGGGCGGAACTCATCGCGTACGTGAAATCCGGATCCTCGTCCATCAGGCAAGCACGTTGGACACCGTGCGGGCCACTTTACGGTGGGTTTCGCGCACGGGTCACAGCCATGCGGAATCGATATGCGCATGGCCGACCGCGACATGATGGATGACGCTGGAATATGCGGGTTCGGATAATACCCCGGCAAGCTTTTCCTTGGCTGGCTCCAGAGTTCCGGCGATATCACGCTCGTCATATGTGTTGAGTGATCGTTGCAGCGCTTTGGCCAGCTGCCAATATCGAGGATCATCATCCTTGAGTTCCCTCATCAGCGAGGTGACGGTTTCCAAGTCCATCAGATAGTCGAACACGTTTTGGTTGAAAGCGCACACGTCCATTGTGGTGAGCACATAGTCGGATGGACGACCGTCGGCACGCTCCCCCAGATTCATCGGCGCGAATGGCAGGTCAGCTTCGACCGGTGGATTCGATGCGGCCTCGACATATACCGTGAAACGACCGGCATCGTCAAGCTCCACATTCGCCACGCCATTGGCATCGATAAGCGGAATCCAGCAATTGTCTGGATTCACCGCTTTGATGACGCTGCCGTCAGGGCGATAGCATAATCCTTCCGCTTGGAAGCCCGGGCCACGATGTCGTTTCCATCCCAGATCTACAACCAGTTCGACGGCTCTGCCTTTGACCGACTCACGGTCGATACGTCCACGAACCTCGAACCATGTGGTACCCCATATCGTGCCCCAGGCACCAGGAACCATGAAGTCGAGAAAATCCACTTTGTTTTCCCTGACACGGGCAAGAAAGTCGGCGCTCTGTTCGGGTTCGCCTTCATTGGCGAAAAGCGCGTAACTGACAATGCGATAATGTTTCGTGCACATATGGCACAAGTCGTTGCCGCATCACTCGATCGGCACGTCTGAGTTGCTGATCTGGAAGAAGAAACATAGCTATCACCTTGGCACATGATTCCTATGGTGTATCCATGGTGCCACAACACAATCTCAAATCAAAAAACATCAAAGAGAAAAGTGGTTCTCAAAGCGGACATCCGGTGGAGACTCCGGATAAGGACCTTCGACGAGCCCGAAAGGCGTTGCCGGGAGGCCCGGGAGGTGATGAAAAAATGGGTTCCTGGAGCGACGCCCGCCGGGAAGCCCGGAAAGGGAGCATGAAAAAGGGACCTCCCGGGAGCCAAAGGCTCGACCGGGAGGCCCGATACGTTTGAAGCGGCGGCGTGCTACTCTCCCACACCCTCTCGAGTGCAGTACCATCGCCGCGCCTGGCCTTAGCTACCGGGTTCGGAATGGGACCGGGCGTCTCACCAGGGCTATGACCACCGCAAAACCGCG
>ENA-OQIR01000405-OQIR01000405.1-human-gut-metagenome-genome-assembly--contig:-NODE-405-length-19079-cov-2.074926_pt1 | contig 19079 bp, 15 predicted proteins | sample MGYA00242580_ERZ504745 | MGnify/ENA primary metagenome ERZ504745 (study PRJEB26092, sample SAMD00036214) | human gut metagenome | host: Homo sapiens | study: EMG produced TPA metagenomics assembly of... | reverse complement strand
TTTCATTCTGCCCCGCAGACCGTCCCATGGTGGAGCGGCTCAGCAGGCCGATTTAGGGAAAAGCGCCCCGACGAAATAGCCAGGGCGCTTATAGGACCGGAGCAGTCAAAACAAATGTAGGAGTTTATTCCGTTTCACCTTGAATTTCCTCTTTTACGAACATCAAAATAAATCCAAGAAGCATTAGGCCGGCGGCGATCCAGATGGCTGGATTTCCGAATTTTTGCGAGGCTACCGCGCCGATCGCGGCGCCTATGGCGAACACGAGGATGATAAAGTAATAGTGGAGGCTTTTTCGTTTTAACTCCGGGTCCTTGGTGATATGGTATCTGCATAAAAGCTCAGTGCCGCTGCGCATATTGCCAATGCACATGGTGGTGGCGCATGGGATGCCCCGGAACTTCCGAAAGCTGTCCACCTGCATGGCGCAGGCGAAGGACATGAGTACATTGGACACCACATTAAGGCTTTGGGGAAGCAGTCCGGCGATAGCAAGCATAACGATCTCAAAAGCCAGCACGATCTGCCGCCAGTGGAGCTTTTGAAAGCTTTTACACAGCTCCCGGACCATTCGCTTAGGTATACCCCGCTAAAAAGCCAGCAGGGGGAACAGGTAGTGGAGGGCGTTTTGAAAGTTGCCGCTGGCGATATTTTGGCCCAGCAGGACAATGTTTCCAGTCTGCGCGTTGGCGAAAACCTGCCCCCGGCAGTTGTAGGAATAAGCGTCCTGAAAGCCTCCCGCCAGGGTGAGCACCACGCCCAGGATCATGGATTCCGACATTTGCTTTGGCTTGCGAATCATTTGGCTCTCTCCTTTGCTTTCGCTGAGTCCGGTTTCTTCCATATTATAACTGATATCCCGCGCTTTCGCTACTGCTTCCGACGCTTAATTTTAGCGCTCTGCTGATCTGCAATCTAAATAGCGTGCTGTTTCCCGCTGGTCCGGCATATTGGTATTATAGGGCGCTTCCCTTGCGCCGGAAGGGACTGCCGGACGCGCCGGCGGAAGCTTCCCGAAGGCTTCGTTTTACGAGGAGGGAGAACGAGCTTCCCATCCGCTCTCTATGCGCGGAAGATCAGGCGTTAAAATAATGAGAGCCGGCTTATGCAGTGCGGAGCGGGCGGCGCGGGCAAGCGGAGGCTTGCGCAAAGGCTGCTGAATCTATCGTCCAGCTTCAGGAGGGCTGAGAATTCTATAGCTTGGCAAAAATTTAAAGTGGAAATGGAGGAAAGGTCCGGGTTTTGTCCGGAACCTGAAAATCTATGAAACCGTTAACCTATCGTCATACCCGGATCGCCTGTTACGGCGCTTATGTGACCCAGGCCATTATCAATAATCTGGCGCCCCTGTTGTTTACGATCTTTCAAAGAAGGTTCGGAGTCACTCTGGAGGAGGTCGGCAGCCTGATCCTGATTAATTTTACAGCTCAGATTTTTGTTGATTTGGCCGCCGCCCGGTTTGCCGATAAAATCGGATACCGAAACGGAATGGTCATCGCTCATCTGTTTTGCATCGCCGGGCTGGCCTTTTTAGTGGTTCTTCCCCAGATCCTGCCCTCGGCCTTTGCCGGCCTGCTGATCGCCGTGATCATTTACGCGGTTGGCGGCGGTTATATCGAGGTGCTGATCAGCTCTGGTGGATAGCCTTCCCGGGGAGGAAAAGGAAAAGGCCATGAGCCTGCTGCATTCCTTTTACTGCTGGGCCAGGCGGCGGTGGTGCTGATCTCTACTTTGCTGATCTGGGGCCTGGGAGAAAGCTTTTGGTTTTGCTTCCCGTTTTGTGGGCGCTGCTTCCCTTGTGCAATACCTTCCTATGCGCCAAGGTGCCCGTTATCGAACCCAAGGAGCAGTCCCACCAGCCTATTCCGTTTAAAATGCTGCTGAAAAATAAGCTGTTCCTGATCGCCGTGCTGATGATGCTCGCCGCCGGCGCCTCGGAAATGGGAATGTCCCAATGGTCGTCCCTGTTCGCGGAAAAGGCCTTCAGGTATCCAAGCTGATGGGGGATCTGCTGGGGCCGTTCCTGTTCGCTATTTTTATGGCGGTCGGACGGACGCTGTACGGCTTTTACGGCCACAAAATTAATTTAAAGAACGCCTTGCTGCTGTGCGGCCTCCTGTGTATCCTGTGCTATGGGGTCACAGCCTTGTCCCTGAATCCGCTCCTGTCTCTGGCGGGCTGCGCTGTCTGCGGCTTCGGCGTCAGCCTGCTGTGGCCCGGCACTCTCAGCGTCACCGCCCGGGGAATCCCCACGGGAGGAACCGCCATGTTTGGCCTGCTGGCGGTGGCCGGAGATATGGCTGTGCCCTGGGGCCCTTCCTCACCGGTCAGGTGTCCGGCTTCAGCCAGTCCCTGCCGGTGGCGGCGGAGCTGTGCAAAGCTTGGTATTACGCTGGAGCAGTTTGGCTTAAAGGCCGGCTTGGCCGCGGCGCTGCTGTTCCCTATCCTGCTGGTAGTGGGAGTCCTTTGCTTCAAAAGACAGAAAGCGCCTCTGGACTCGTAAGAGCTCAGGGCGCTTATTTCTGGTTCCAGCCCGGCGCGGGCGGAGGCGGAACCGCTGGGGAGCGAGTCTCCGGGAATTTCCGGCTGATAGAAATACAATGGCCAAAGAGCGGCGGAAGACTATTCGTGCAGCTCCAGCGGAAGACCGTCGGGGTCAAAAAAGAAACACAGCTTTTCCCCGGTGTAATCGTCCAGGCGGATAGGCGTGGCTTCGATTCCCAGCGCCGCCAGCTCCCGGACGGCTTCCTCTACGCTCTCCACCCGAAAGCACAGGTGGCGCAGGCCGCAGGCCTCCGGATTTGTGACGCGCTTGGGGGCGCCGGGCATATAAAAGACCTCCAGCTCCTGGTCTCCGCCTTTAAATCCAGCTTATAGGAGCCGCGGCGCGCCTGATAGTTTTCCCGCAGCACCTGAAAGCCCAGCTTGCCGACATAAAATTCCTTGGCCCTTTCATAATCCGATACGATAATGGCCACATGGTGAATGGTGTTCAGCTTCATAAGGATCCCTCCGCTGTTAAAATTTAACGGCTGCCTCAGGGCTGTCCCTTTAGCGCGCTTTCGAAAAAGGCAGTCCGCAAGCATCGCTGATACCGATAATCGGTATCGGCAGCTTTCTATCATAATACCCGGAAAGCTGTAAAAGGAAAAGACGCTGTACGAATTTCTTTTTAAAATTGGCAATTTCAGCTTAAAAGAAAAGTAAGATTTCTGATAGAATCACTTTATTAGACATTGCGCAAATTGAGTTTCAATGGTACAATAATGAAAAAGCGTCCGAACGGCAGGACTGTTTGGGACGCTTCCGTTAGGAATTATAACTATGGGAGGTATCATACGTGAACCAGCAAGAGAAAAAAGCATTGAGTATCACTGCCTGTAAAGTCCGTATGGGTGTGATCGAGGGCACTTACCATGCCAAATCGGGACATCCCGGCGGATCCCTTTCCTTTGCGGATATTTTTACATATCTGTATTTTAAAGAGATGAACATTGACCCGAAGGACCCCAAAAATCCCGACCGGGACCGCTTTGTGCTGTCGAAGGGCCACACCGCGCCCGGCTTGTACGCCGCTCTGGCGAACCGGGGCTATTTTCCTGTGGAGGATCTGAAGACCTTGCGGCATATCGGTTCCTATCTGCAGGGCCATCCCAACATGAACACGACTCCCGGCGTAGATATGAGCACCGGTTCTCTGGGACAGGGTGTTTCCGTCGCAGCCGGTATGGCGCTGGGCGCTAAGTATGAGAACAAGAACCTGCGGGTTTACACCGCTACCGGCGACGGCGAGATCCAGGAAGGACAGATCTGGGAGCTCTGATGTTCGCCGCCCATTATAAGCTGGACAATCTGTGCGTGATCGTGGATAACAACAATCTGCAAATTGACGGTGAGGTTTCCAAGGTTATGAGCCCTATCCCATCGATGAGAAGCTGAAGGCCTTTGGCTTTGAGGTGATTTGTATCGACGGTCATTCCTTCGATGAGATCGAGGCGGCCTTTGAGAAGGCCAAGACGGTCAAGGGCAGGCCGACCGCCATCATCGCTAAGACCGTGAAGGGCAAGGGCGTCAGCTTTATGGAAAACCAGGCTTCCTGGCACGGCACCGCCCCCAACGGGGAACAGTACGAAACCGCCATGAGCGAATTGAAAGCTCAGCTTGCAAGTTTGGAGGGTTAACAATGGCAGATGTAAAGAAGATTGCAACCCGCGAGAGCTATGGCAACGCGCTGGTTGAGTTAGGTAAGAAGTATGACAACGTCGTGGTGCTGGACGCCGACCTGGCCGCCGCAACCAAAACCGGCGTGTTTAAGAAGGCGTTTCCGGAGCGGCATTTTGACTGCGGCATCGCGGAGTGCAACATGGTAGACGTGGCCGCCGGCCTTTCCACCATGGGCCTGGTGCCCTTTGCCAGCTCTTTCGCCATGTTCGCCGCCGGCCGCGCCTTTGAGCAGATCCGCAACACCCTGGGCTATCCTCACAATAATGTCAAGATCGGCGCTACCCACGGCGGTATCAGCGTGGGCGAGGACGGCGCCAGCCATCAGTGCTGCGAAGATTTTGCCCTGATGAGAAGCATCCCCGGTATGGTGGTTATTAATCCCTCTGACGATGTAGAGGCCAAGGCCGCTGTGGAGGCCGCCTACCACTATCAGGGACCTGTTTATATGCGGTTCGGCCGTTTGGCGGTGCCGGTTATCAATGATACGCCGGATTATAAATTCGAGCTGGGCAAGGGCGTTACCTTGCGGGACGGCGATGATATCACCATCATCGCGACGGGCCTGCTGGTTGCAGAGGCTGTTATGGCGGCCGACGCCTGAAGGACGCCGGAATTCATGCCAGAGTGATCAACATCCACACAATTAAGCCTCTGGACAAGGAGCTGGTGATTAAGGCCGCGAAGGAAACAGGCCGGATCATCACTGCTGAGGAGCATAATATCATTGGCGGCCTGGGCGAGGCTGTGTGCAGCGCTGTATGTGACGAATGTCCGGTGCCGGTGACCCGTATCGGCGTCAACGACGAGTTCGGCCACTCCGGTCCGGCGGTTGAACTGCTTAAGCAGTTCGGCCTCAGCGCGGAGCACATTGCTGAATGTGGCCAAAAAAGGTTCTAAAAAAATAATGAAGCGTGTTTTTACGCAAGGTATGATGGCGGCGCGCCGTTCTCCCCTGCTGGTGTGGGAGAACGCGCGCCGCTTTTCTTCTTTGGAGAATTTGGAGAAAATAAGCCTTAGACTCGGTGGAAATCAATGGGAAAATGATTGGAAACAAAAAAATTTTCAAGCAGGAATATAAAAAATCGGGAGAGTATCTTTACTTTTTCCTATACGCGAGTGTATAATGATAGCAAAAAATAACATATCATATAAAATTTGCAATTAATAATCATAAAATATAAGAATATGTGATTTATATAACGGTGAATAAAGTAATATAATTAAATTTGTGATAAAAGGCGGCGAAATTAAAAATGGCAGGATCCAATCAAACGCTTCAAATTAAGATGTTTGGGAAATTTTCCATGAAAAACGGGAATTATGCCTTTCCCCAGGAGAAAAAGAAAAGCAAGCAGGTAGGACTATTATTCGCGTATCTTCTGGCGAACCGAAATGTGGAGACCTCGAAAAGCAAGCTGATTGAGGTGCTGTGGCCGGAAGAGGACAGCGGAAACCCAGAGGGCGCCCTGAGGAACCTGGTGTACCGGGGTCGGATGGAAATGAAAAATTTTTTGTCCGGAATGGTCAGGAAGCGATTATTCTGAACAATAATTCCTATTTTTGGAATACCGACATAAGCTGTCAAGTGGATACGGATCAGTTTGAGGCTTTCTGCAAGCAGGTAAGCGTGGGCCACGACGCCGAGCAAAAATATCAGGACTGCCTGCGGGCGGTAGAGCTGTACCAGGGGGATTTTCTGGAGGAGTATGAGGATTCCCAATGGGTGATTTTCCGCAGCGTTTACTATAAGCGCCTTTACACCACCTGCGTTCAGGAAGCCTGTGAAGCCTTGCTGAACGCGGAGCGTTACCAGCAGGTGGTAGAGCTGTGCGACCAGGCGAAGCTGATGGAGCAGATGGACCTAAGGGTGCATGAAATGAAAATGGCGGCGTATTTAAAGCTGAACCAGCCCCAGAACGCTCTGGATTATTATAACCAGGTGGCAAATCTTTGTTACAGCAACCTGGGGATGGAGGTGCCGGATCACCTAAAGGAACTATACGAATTAATCCTGCAAAGCCTGCCAACCCAGAAGCCGGTAGATGTGGAGGAGCTGGAAAAGGGATTAAGAGAGGAAAAACTAATCCTCTGGAACTTCTACTGCAATTATGATATCTTTAAAAATATCTATCAGATCAATGTGCGCGCGGCGCGCCGGGCGCTGCGTTCCAGATTCCTGGTGCTGCTTACCTAAGAGAGGGCGGGACCCAGGAGCATATTGACGACGAAACGGAAACTCTGCGGCAAGTCATTTCAGAGCAGCTTCGTAAAAACGACGTATTCTCTCAGTACAATGTGGCCCAGTATTCGGTCATTCTGGCGGCTCAGAACATAGAGGCTGTGAAAAGGCCATGCGCCGTATTATGGACAAATACTGCCAAAGAAGGAAATTTGATACAGTCACCCTGGAATATGAGATAAAACAGATCAAATAGTGGATTTGTGATTTTTTTGTGACGGCGGCCCGGTATAATAAATAAGACAATCCGGCGGAATCCGCTGGAACTGACTGCTTTTTCGTATTTGGAAGAATACTACAATCCGTTGGGCTTTATTAGGAGGATTTTGCTATGAAACACGGAAAGCATTTACGGAAAAAGGAAAACCGCGCGGGCCGGTCGGTTTGGCACCGGTGTCTCGCGGTTCTGCTTTCTGCCGCCATGCTGGCGGGAGTCATGATACCCAGCGCGGCAGGCGCCGGACTGGGCGCGAATGTGGAATTCAGCGCCAAAATCGTAAAGGATACCGGCGACACCGCTGAAGCCATCCAGTCTGTGGACAGCGGCGACAGCTTCTTCCTGGCGCTGGATTATAAATTCAGCTCCTCGCCCGACGGCGTATCCTACGGCGGCGCGGCCATCGCGATTCAGCTGCCGGAATACGTCAAGGTGGATTTGGCTGGCTCTGTGGTGACCTCTGATTTCAAACAGCCGGAGGTGGCAGAGGTCACTCTGCCCGGCGGCCAGGTCATCCAGCGGGTGACCATTCCCTGCCAGGACCGCATCGACCAGGGACGGGCCGGCATTATTTATCTGAAATGTTATTTTGAGAATATGGTGACCCCTGACCAGACGGTGGGAAGCTTTAACAGTATTTTGTTTACCGGTACGCTGACAGACGGCAGCGGGAATACCGAAAAGCTGGATCAAAGAATTGATCCTGTCAGCATTACCAGCATGGCGGACCAGCAGTGGAACATCCAGAAAACCGTCACTGATCCAGCGCCAGCCGGAGAGGAGATCCCGGTAGTAACCAAGCAGGACGGGTACTACTATGTCACCTACCAGATCGCCGTGACGGATCCGGTGGAAAATATGAACCGCTACGGCCGGCTGAACTGCGAGGAATTTTCCGTAACGGACACCCTTCCGGCGGCGGATCGGGAAAACGGCGGCGCCCAGCTGGTGAGCGTGGGCTACCTGGACCGTTCCAGCCAGTTCCAGCCTCTGGCGGAAGGCGACGGCTATACTAAGGAATCCAACGCGGACGGCTCGCTAAAGAGCCTGACCTTTCAATATGTGAATAAATTCGATCAATCCATGGTGACCGAGGGCCAGGTCCGGGTGCCGAATGGCTCTCTGCTGCCCACCACCTATCAGGTGACGGTCAAGTTTAACGCGGCCGCTTATCAGATTCCCACCAACGTTCCCTTCGTCCGGGCGGTTCTGGATAACCAGGCCAGGTAAGCTATAAGCCTCTGGCGAAGGACGCGGTGGTGAAGGATTCCAGCGCCAAGGTTCAGGTCGGCGACGTGGAGGACAAAACCACGCCGGTAGAATTGATTGTGGAAAAGACCCTGACCATCCAGGGGGATGGCCTGGCGGTGAGCGATAATACATTTGTGCTTAACGGCGAGAAGCAGGCGGTTTACGGCAGCGCTCAGTTTACCCTGTATTCCGACCCGGAGTGCACCCAGGTGGCCAAGGACATCGACGGCAGCGAGGAAGCCGGGGCGGGCAGGCTGCTGGACGGCACCGGCAGAGTGAAGTTCTCCAATCTGCGCTATGGAACCTATTATCTGAAAGAAACTCAGACGCCTGACGGCTTTACCGGCGTCGGGGAAGCCATTCAGGTGACCCTGAACCAGGACGGCACCGTCACCGCAGGCGGCAAAACCCTGCAAAAAGGGGAAGCCCTGACAGTGGACAATACCACCGATGAAAACGGCCCGGGCTATGCGGCCTTCTGGAAAAAGGGCATGGGATCCGGTGAAAATACGGAGAAATTCCTGCCCGGCGTTTCCTTCCGGCTGACAAACAATGACGACGCAAGCAAGGTTTACACCGCGGTTTCCGGCTCGGACGGCCTGGTGCTCTTCGAGGGGATTCCCGCCGGCGAATACACCCTGCAGGAAACCGGTGTGCCGGAAGGCGGCGAGTATGAGGTTTCTGACAAAACCTATACGGTTACCGTAAAGGGCAACCAGGTGAATTACCCCGACGGCCTGCAGAAGGACGGAAATAAGCCTTACATACTGAACCAGTCTGAAAAGGGAATACTGAAAATCACTAAGGTGGATTCCACCGACCGCGGCGTAACGCTGCCTGACGCGGAGTTCGCACTTTATGGCCCCTATGCCAGCGAAAGCGCGGTACCGGAAAACCCGGATGAGGCGATCTGGCGGCGGAGCTGGTCACCGGCGCCGACGGCACCGCGGCCTCTGAGCCTTTAGAGACGGGCTGGTATCTGCTGCGGGAGACCAAGGCCCCGGATACCTATGCCATTATGCAGCGGGATACCAGGGTGCAGATCACTTCCAATCATACTGCGGCCCTTCAGATCGAAAACGCCCAGAGAGGCGCCTTGCAGATTATCAAATACGGCCAGCTGACATTAGGCAGCGTGGCGACCGAATCCCGGGTTCCCCTGGCGGGCGCGGTGTTCGGCGTATATACCGATCCGGACTGCAAAACACTGGCGAAGGACTCCAACGGCAACGACGCCCGGGTGACTACCAGAGTCAGCGGCAATGAGCCGGATACCCCCGCAATCACTCTGGATCCCGGCACCTATTATGTGCAGGAGATCTCCGCCCCCAGCGGTTACCAGAGAGACGACACCATTCATACGGTTGTCATTGAACAGAAAAAGACCTTTGAACTGACTGCAGATAATCTGGTGGACCGCCAGGGCCAGCTGAAAATCGAAAAGCAGAGTAACAAAACGGGCGATATCGATCTTTCCGGCGCCGTGTTCGAGGTGTACGCCGCTGACGATACCGATTTCACCGAGCCTTTAGACCGGATCACCACCGATGAAAACGGCGAGGGCTATTCCAAATTCCTGCCCTCCGGCAGTTATATTTTAAGAGAGGTTCAGTCCATCGCCGGACATATCACCCCCTCCGAGCCCTTTAAGGGTGTGGATGGCTCCAATGTGGCGGTTACCGACGGGGACGGCATCAAGGTAGCAAACAACCAGCTTACCACGGTGATCGTGAAAAACGAGCCTTACGTCACCATTCGGCTTCATAAGGTGGATTCCCAGAAGACAGGGATGTCGCTGAGCGGAGCGGTGTTCGCCCTGTACGCCACAGAAGAGGACGCGGAAAATGACAGAAACCGTCTGCCTGTGAACGGCCAGACCGGCGGTGCCGACACCGTCACCACCGGGACCGACGGCATGGCGGTGTTCACCGGATTGATTCCGGGAACCGACTATTGGTACCGGGAGCTCACCGCGCCCGCTGGCTATGAGGCTTCCTCCGAGCCGGTGAAGATCACGGCTCCGGACCAGCCTTCCAACTACGCCGATGTGACGCAAGATGTGACAAACGACCGCTACGGCAAGTTCCAGGTTTATAAAGAGGGCGGCACCCTGGACAACACCGGCGTGATGCAGCCCCTGGCCGGCGCGGAATTTCAGTATTATCCCAGGTTGACGCAGAATCCGGGCGCGACCTGCTGGCGGCCCAGCAGAACGGTACCCTCAAAACACTGGGAACCACCGGCGCTGGCGGTGTTTTGACCACCGGGGAACTGGAACCCGGTACTTATTGGGTGCAGGAGACCAAGGCCCCGGACGGCTATGATCTGGATACCGCCGCCAAAGAGGTGACCGTAACCCCCGGCGCGGGGATCGACGGCTATTCCGCCGCGGTAAGGGTCACCTTTACCGACGACTTTGATTCCGGTAAAATCCAGATTAAAAGGTAAGCTCTCTGGATTCCAATACGACTTTGCAGGCCTCCTTTAAGGTACAGCAGAAGCAGGCCGACGGCACCTATGCCGATTATCCCAATAGTCAGAACCCGCTGATTCTGACCACCGGAACGAACGGCACCGTGACCTCCGGCTGGCTGCCTGCGGGAGACTACCAGCTTATCGAGCAGAGCGTAACCGGCCAGTACGTGCTGGACGGCACGCCCCATCTGTTTACCATTACGGCGGGCCAGACCAACAAGGCTTATTTCGATAAGCCTATCGAGAACGTTCCCATGCGGAGAATCGGAATCGATAAGTTCGAGCTGTGGAAGATAAGCGACGGCAGCAGCCTGACCCTGCGCCAGTCGAACGTGACCTTTACGATTTACGCGGAGGATCCCACGAAAAATCCCGACGCTCAGCCGGTGACCACCGTGACCAGCGCCTCCGAGACCAAATACACCGGCTATCTTGCGCCGGGCGATTATTGGATTCAGGAGACCGTGCCTGAGGATTATTCCGTGGACTCCGTTACCACTGACGGGGCCGCTCCGGTTCAAGTGACCAGCAATGTATATAAGGTGACCCTGGCCCCGGATAAGGATCTGGTAGTCACCTGGAACAACGTTTCCGACAAGGCCCGGATCGAGCTGATCAAGGTAGACCAGGAGGATCACGACAAGTATCTGACCGGCGCGGAGTTTACCCTGTACCAGGTTGTGGATGACCAAGATCCGGCTGCCGAGGAGATCGAAGTAACGGCCAGAAGCTGTGGCTGAAGGTCGTCGCGGAGAAGATTACCTCCGGCACCCTGACGGATGCAGTAACCGGCGCCGTGCCCGGCGGCGCACTGACCGGGCTGCTGGATACCGGCACCTATTATCTGCGGGAGACCCAGCCGCCTCCCCACGACAAGGATTATTTCTATGAGATCAGCCAGGAGTGGACCGGCCCCATCATGGTGACCGAGGCGGACGACGGAAAAATTGTCGGACCGCAGATCATTGAAAACTACTGGCCCGTGCCGGTAGAGGGCTGGAAAATCGACCAGGGCGGCAACGCTCTGGAAGGCGCGTGGGTCGCTTTGTTCAAAACAGAGGCTGACGCCCAGAAGGCCCAGGCCGCGCTGAACAAAGACGAGGACTTCTTCTCCAAACAGCTGGTGAACGGCGAGCTGCCGGAAACCGTGCTGAAAGAATACAATATGCTCCAGGCGGCGGAAAGCAAGGACGGAGGCGTTCTGCATTTCACGAACCTCCAGCCCGGCGCAACCTATTATGCCCTGGAGATTATCGGCATCGATTACTATGTCCATAACCTGGATATCCATAAGGTCTATCCTAAGCAGAACGGGGATCAGTGGAACCTGTACGAGATGACAGGCGATACTAAGGCGGAGACCGACCCGGTCTTCCGGCTGGAAAACCTGGCGTACGGCATGATCTCTGTGAAAAAGACCCTGGAAATCTCCGGAGAGACCTATCCCCTCAACGAGGTAACATTCAACGTTTATGCGGCCGACCCCGACGATTACAGCAAGCCGGCGACGGGCGCCGACGGAAAGATTTTGGATCCGGTGACCACCATCACCACGGGCACCGGCAACACCGCCGCGGGCGTTGGAATCAGCAGCCTGCTGAAGCCCGGCTGGTATGTGCTCCAGGAGGCCAAAGCGCCGGAGTACGTGGACTTTGACCCGGATACGGCTCCCTACTATTCCGTATACGTTTCCTCCGACGGCCAGGATAAGCTCGAGGGTGAGAACCAAGAGTTTACGACCCGGACGGATGGAAACGGAACCTGGACCATCAACTGCACCTATGAAAAGACGCCTATCGCCAACGAGTCCGCCTGGGGCCAGGTGAAGATTCAGAAGATCAGCGCCGACCAGGGCGACAACGGCAAAAAGCTGACCGCCACCTTTAAGGTGCAGAAGCTTCAAGACGACGGAACCTATGGGGATTATCCCGAGGGGAACGCCATGACCATCACCACGGACCCCGCCAAGGATTACGTGATTTCCGGGTTCCTGCCGGAAGGCGAGTACCAGCTGGTGGAGACCAGCGTCCAGTCCGGATATACGCTGGACTCGACGCCCATCAAGTTTGTCATCGAGCCCAACCGGATTACCGGCGGGGACAATAAGATTAACGGCGTATATTACCCCTTGGATGACAAGGATGCCACGCCCGACCCCATTGTGATTGAGAACCAGAAGCAGGGCTCCCTGGAGCTGACCAAGACGGGGGATATCCTGGGCGAGAAGGACCCGCTGTCCGGCGTGACCTTTAAGCTTTACCGGAACGAGACCGGCGACCCGGAAGCCGACTGCGCCGGCACGGCCCTGAAAACGGTGACTACCGGGGCAAACGGCTTGATTTCCATGACCAATCTGGACGCCGGCGATTACTGGCTCAAGGAAACCAGCGTGGGAACCGCCAATGAGGCCAACGGCTTTAAAGCCGGCATGGTGGTGGCGGTGACCATTGAAGCCGGTCAAAAAACCACCCAGTTCTACGATCCCGCCGACCTGAACACGGCGAAAACCGAGCTTTTGAACACCACTGCCTACGGAAAGCTGCAAATTGTGAAGCAGGACGCCGCCGACCAGACCAAGCTGAGCGGGGTGAAGTTCGGGATCTACTCCGACAGCACCGCTTCCACAAAAGTGGGCGAAATGACCACCAATGCCGACGGCGCGGCGCTGTCCGGCCTGCTGCCTGTGGGGGACTATTACCTGAAGGAGCTGAATACCCCCAGCGGCTATTTCGACAATACCGATACCGTTTACGGACCCTATACCGTAGAGGCGAACCAGATTACTTCTCAGAAGGAAGGCAAGGATATCGTCATTGAGAACACCAAGATCCAGACGGTGAAGGTGGTCAAGGTCGATTCCAAGACAAACGGTTCCATTTCCGGCGAAGCCATGAAGCCGCGAAGTTTGAGCTTTGGGATAAGCCGGAGGATCAGGCGGCCAGGTGCTGCAAACGGTTACCGGCAAGGAAACCATTGAGTTTGTCAATCTGCAGCCCAACACCACCTATTATGTGAAAGAGGTCACTCCGCCTACCGGCTACACCTTTGAGGCCGGCAAGGAGGATTACTTCTACCCGGTGACCACCGGCAACACCGGCGCGCCGAGGTGCGCATCAGCAACGACCCCTTGGCGCCATCCGCCTGGAGAAGAAGGCCAACTGGGAAAACCCGGACGCCCAGCACATTCTGGCGCTGCCCTTAGAGGACGTTACATTTGAGCTTCACCGCTACGACGTGTCTCAGCCTGACGGACTGGGCGAGCTGGTCGCGACCAAGGAAACCGACGAAGACGGTGAAATCCTCTTCACCGGCCTGGAGCCCGGCGACTATATGCTGAAGGAGCAGGTGCCCGCTGATTTCGTCCAGGCACCCAGCTGCAAAAGATTACGGTGGTTAAGGGAGAAACCGACGAAACCTACACCGGCGATAATTACATCGTCAACTACCCGAATAAGGCCGGTTCACCTTTACCAAATTCATGGGCGACGGCAAAACTCCGCTGACGGTCACCAGCGACAGCCAGCGGGCGGAATTCGCCCTGTACGAAGGGGATCAGGCCGACCCCGGCAAGCTGGTGGACACCTTCCGGGTGCGCCTGGACGGTACCTTTGAGTCCGCCGACCTGGATGCGGGAACCTACACCATTGTGGAAACCAAGGCTCCCGACGGATATACTCTGGATTCCACACCCATTACCTTTACCGTAACCGCCAAGCAGATCACCAATCTGGATGAAACAGAGCCACCAAGGTCATTAACCAGGCCAAGGGAAATCTGGAGTTTACTAAGAAGGGTGACAGCCAAAACGGCAGCCCGGTTCTGAATACGGCGGTATTCCAGTTGTACGATGAGAACAAGCAGCCTGTCGGAGACCCGGTGACCAACGTGAAAAACGGCGTTTACCGCTGGGAAGCTTAGATGCCGGAACCTATTATATCCGGGAAACTCAGGCCCCCGACGGCTACTCCCTGGACGATACCTGGTATGAGGCGGTGATCCCCGCTAACCAGAACGATCCTACGGTTACCTACGGCCTGAAACCGCCGGGAACATGAACGGCGGCGTGCTGACCAATGAGTCCGACAGCGGCCGCATCCTCATTAAAAAGGCTGACGAAAACGGAACGGGGCTGCAAGCGCCCAGTTCGCCGTATACCAGCTTGAGCCGGGCGATGTTCAGGGCCAGCAGGTGGGCGGTATCATCACCACCGACGAAAACGGCGCGGGTGTGTCCGATCTGCTGCCGGCGGAGGACGCCGGAACCCGATATCTGGTGAAGGAGCTGAAGGCTCCCGACGGCTACAGCTTGGATGAACGGTATTATGAGACCCAGAAGATCGTGACAGTGAAACCGGTACAGGAGTTATCTGAAATCGAAAAACTGGGTGTTCACAACAACGCATCCTTTACCAATAAGTTCAAGACGGATATCGTCATGTTCAATACTGAGATCCTGAAAGGGATTACGGATGATACCGCTGACAAGAGCCTTCTGGAGGAGGAGTTTACCACCTCCTTCACCCTGAGAGATTACGCCAAGGGTGAGAACGAGCTGGCGGCCTCCCGGCTGGTGGTTACCGACCAGGATATCCAAATGCAGTATCAGGAGCAGGGCGAATATAAGACGGAACCCACCAGGGATGACGCTTACCGGGTGAACTGGGTGAGGGTCTACAGCGCCTATAACGCCCAGACCGATCCTGATTTGGATGTGACAGTCCCGGATGCTTCCAAGCCGGTGAGCGCTAAGGTTCAATACCAGCCAGCGGCTGACCTTGGAAGCGATGACGAATCCACCTGGCGGGATGTGCCCAACGGCGCCATTGAAAACGTCCAAAGCCTGGGAGCGGATGGCGCGACCGTTTCGATTCCCGCCGGACTGGAAGCGATGGCGTTCCGGGTGGTTTATACCGGCGTGGATGAGCATTTTGTAGCCAACGGCATCGATTTCGAGGTGACCTTCGCCCAGCGTCCCTCTGACGCCAGCCTCCATGAGATCACCAAAATCACCAACACCGCGGCTTACGAGTATACCTTTGTTCAAAAGGATGAGGAAGGCAGAGACGTGCCTGTCACCGACGGCCGGGCTTCCAACACTGTGGAAGCCACGCTGCCCCTGATCGAAAGCATCCGGATTCCTGTCAGCCTGACGGTGAAGCCGGAAGGAACCCAGACCACCTACGCGCCGAACAGCGACGTCACCTTTGTTGTCACCGCGAAGAACGAGTCTCAAACTGATAACTTCAGGGAGCCGATTCTCAGCTTTGACCTGCCGGTCGGCACCACGCTGAATGACTTTGTGGAAGGGGATTCCCAATTTGTCATCATGAGAATGTGGGAGGACGAGGACGGCAACACGGTGGGAACGCCGCTGACCCCGGATCTGTTCTCCATCGATACGGTGAAGGCCACCAGAGTTGGCAGCGGCGGCGAGCTGATTGAGCTGGAGCAGGATACCCAGAAGGTGACGATGACCTTCCCGGATGTGGAGCTGAAGCCCGGAGAGCGGATTGTGATCCGGTTCTCGGCCCATATCGACCCCAACAGCCAGGCGGATACCCTGTGGTGTCCCGCGTTCCTGGGAAGCTCCTATGAGATTCCCCAGTCCGTAGAAAACCAGTACGGCGTCAGCTACGCTCCGGTCATTACCGGAGACGGCGGCTCCTTTAAGGAAGACGAGGACCTGGATGAGATTCTCGGCAACGGCGGCAGCGAGTATGTGAATAACTACGCGAACATTGTCGTAGGCCAAAACAGCAGCCTGAGCATTTACAAGCAGGTGAAGGGGCGAATACGACGACCGTTATAAGAACTACTCCGAGCTGGGCCATACGGCGCCGGGCGGTTCCATTGATTATAAGATCCGGGTCAGCAACGGCTCCGATGACAAGGCGGTTTCTACCAGAGTGGTCGATATCCTGCCCTTCGCGGGAGATACCCTGACCGACCGGACCGACACCACTGTGACCAACCGGGCCACCGACCTGGAGAGAAGGCCCGCTCTGAACAGCGTCACGGTGCTGAGCTCTGACGGCCAGCCCATTGACAGCGCTTTTGTGCGGATTTATTACTGCACCGATGATACCTCCGCCTGGACCGCCGAAAGCCGGTCGCAGTATACGGCTGAGGAAGAGTTGCCCATGATTTATACTACCGGAAGAAACGGCGATCCGTGGACGTCATCCGCCGCTCACACCTGGAGCGCCACGCCGCCGGCTGACCTGAGCACGGTAACGGCCATCGGTGTTGAGGTGACGCAGCCTTTGGCAAACGGCGACTACATCGAAGTGCAGGTCAATATGACCGCACCCCAGTACGCCACCGATGAAATTGAGGATTACTACGGCAAGTATATTTCCAATTCCGCTATGTGCTCCGTGGTGAGAAACAGCAATACCGGCGACACCATCGCCCTATCCGACCGCCCGGAAAACCAGGAGGTCAAATGCGTGCTGGATCTGCCGAAGGGCGCCATCGGCGACTATGCGTTTTATGATCAAAACCAGAACGGCATCCAGGATGCGGAAGACCTTCCGGTAGCGGGCCTGGGAGTAAGACTGATCACCACCAGAATCACCGCGGACGGCACCCAGACCACAACCACGGAAACCACTACGGATTCCAGCGGCTATTACCTGTTCGACGATCTGGAGTGCAATATTATGCTGTCCGGTAAAGAGGATGGGGACCCGGATGATCCCAGTAATTATGTAGGCGGCGTGATTTACGAGTACCAAGTGGAATTTGACATGCCTCCCGCCGGGGATGACGGCGTTTATGTGCCTACCAGGCAGTATGAGGGCGGGGATACCGCCGTGGATTCCAACATCGACCGGAACGGCCGGTCTGAAATCCTGCGGCTGGGCGTTGTGAGCAATCCCGATACCAGCCGCCTGGAGGGCCAGAGGGATATGACCATCGATGCGGGCTTTGTAATCCCCGCGGCGTTAGGCGACTATGTGTGGATCGATTTGAACCGTGACGGCATACAGGATCCGGATGAGCCAGGCGTCAACGGCGTCAGGGTAAGGCTTTACACGGTGGATGACAGCGGTAAGGTATCCGATGCACCGCTGGCGGAAACCGTTACCGCCGCTCAGGAGGGCAAGGACGGCTATTATTTCTTTGACAACCTGACTAAGGGACGGTATGTGGTGGAATTTGACATCACCTCCCTGCGGAATGACCTGGGACTCTACCAGTACGGCTTTACCACAGCGAACCAGGCGCCGGCGACCACCCTGAAACCGCCGACTCCGACGCGAAGAATGCAGTGGACGGCAACGACCGGATCATGCGTACCGACGTGATTACCCTGGATTATCAGCAGACGGATCTGACCTGGGACGCCGGCCTAGTGTATTACAGCGCTCTGGGCGGCTATGCCTACGACGACCGGAACTATAACGATGTTCAGGATTTGGGCATCCCGCTGACCGGCACTAAGGTGTCCTTGTACCGTGTGATTGACAATGTGCGGGAAGAACAGCCCATCGCTACCGCTGTGGTGGACGAAAACGGCGAGTACCTGTTCGAGTACCTGCTGGAGGGCGAATATCAGGTGCTGTTTGAGTATCCTGAGGGCTATCAGGCTGTTCTGCCTAATATCGGCGGCGACGATGCTCTGGATTCCGATGTGTTTGAGACCGCTCCCGATTTAAACAGCGGCTATACCCAGACCATCCGCCTGCCGGCCAACTCTATCAGCCTCCATAATGACGGCGGCGCCAGATTGTACGGTGCGATCGGCGATTATGTGTGGCTGGACGCTAACAAGAATGGAATTCAAGACGCGGGCGAGGAGCCGGTGCAGAATGTGACCGTTTATCTGCAAATGCGGGAAGGCGGTTCCAGTATTTGGAAAAAGGTGGACACCACAACGACCAACGAAAAAGGCTACTATGTGTTTGAGAGCCTGAAGGGCGGCCCGGATGTGGATTGCCAGTACCGTGTGTGCTTTGATCTGCCCGGAGGCAGTGTGATTACCGTTCCCTTTGCGGGAACCGACAGAGCTGCAGACTCCAATGTCCAGGGCTTCTATCTGGAGGGCTGGGGTTATCCCTCAGACGTGATCAGCATTGGTTACGGCCAGCGTGATATGACCATTGACGCGGGCATCGTGGTTACCAGCGGAAGTGTGGGAGACTATGTGTGGCTGGATACCAACCGAAATGGCATCCAGGACGAAGAGGATACCGGACTGGAAGGCATCCGTGTGGTTCTGGAGTATAGCCCCTCCGGTGACGTTTCCGACGATACCCAGTGGATCCAGGCAGGCGAGACCACGACCAATGAAAAAGGCTACTACCGGTTTGACGAGCTGTCCGAGGCTATTACCGGGTGAAGTTCCAGATTCTTGAGCCTTATACCATTACCCTGGTGAACCAGGCGACGCTGCTCTGGATTCTGACGGCAGATACCAGCTGGAGGACGGGTGGTATGCCGGAAGGCCGTTCTACTTAAACGAGGGCGGCTTCGATATGACCTGGGACTGCGGCGTGGTGTTAGGCTCCGGCGGAACCACTGCGGCCGCTCCTGGCGGCGGGGTTTCTACAGGCGACCGCTTCGCTGAGGCGGCCTGGATGCTCCTGGCTGGTGTATCCGCTTTTGGAGCGGTGGCCTTTGGCGCCACTTTATCCCGGAAAAGGAGAACCGGAAAACACGAATGATTGCG
>ENA-OQIR01000404-OQIR01000404.1-human-gut-metagenome-genome-assembly--contig:-NODE-404-length-19099-cov-2.051550_pt1 | contig 19099 bp, 23 predicted proteins | sample MGYA00242580_ERZ504745 | MGnify/ENA primary metagenome ERZ504745 (study PRJEB26092, sample SAMD00036214) | human gut metagenome | host: Homo sapiens | study: EMG produced TPA metagenomics assembly of... | reverse complement strand
GGAAAGAAGAACTTTACAGAGATCCGTCAGTTCAACTGATGTTCAAGACATTCCAGGGTGTTACAGAAGATGCGAAGAATACAGTTTACTTACGTCCTGAGACAGCACAGGTATTTTCGTAAACTTCAAGAATGTTCAGAGAACATCAAGAAAGAAGATCCCATTTGGAATCGGACAGATCGGTAAATCTTTCCGTAACGAGATCACACCAGGAAACTTCACATTCCGTACTCGTGAGTTCGAACAGATGGAATTAGAATTCTTCTGTGAACCAGACAAAGATTTAGAATGGTTTGAATATTGGAAGAATTACTGCATCAACTGGTTACAGACACTTGGAATCAAAGAAGATGAGATGAGAGTGCGTGACCACGAGAAAGAAGAGTTATCTCACTATTCTAAAGCAACATCCGACATTGAATTTATGTTCCATTCGGATGGGGTGAATTATGGGGTATCGCAGACCGTACAGATTTTGACTTAAAAGCACACCAAACAACTTCTAAACAAAATTTAGAATATTTTGATCAAGAAGCCAATGAAAATATATTCCTTATGTTATTGAACCTAGTGTAGGTGTTGAACGTTTGATGTTAGCTGTTATGTGTGAAGCTTATCAAGAAGAACAATTAGAAAATGATTCTCGTGTTGTATTAAAATTACACCCTGCATTAGCACCATATAAAGTAGCTGTACTTCCATTATCTAAAAAATTATCCGATCAAGGGGATGAAGTATTCGCAAAATTATCAAAACACTTTAGCGTAACATATGATGATGCTCAAAGCATTGGTAAACGTTATCGTCGTCAAGATGCGATTGGTACACCATTCTGCGTAACTGTTGACTTTGAAACAGCTAACGATGGATGTGTAACAATCCGAGATCGTGACACTATGCAACAAGAACGCGTCGCTTTAGATGATCTTGTTTCATATATTGAAAATAGAATCGCATTTTAATGAGCTGGATTAGCGAAGAGGATATAAAGGCAATACGTCAACAAGCCGATATTGTTGACGTAATGTCTCACTATATCACACTTGAAAAACAAGGCAAAAATTATAAAGCCATATGTCCTTTTCATGATGATCATGATCCAAGCTTATCGATTTCGACGGATAAACAAATATTCAAATGTTTTGTGTGCAATACAGGTGGGAATGTATTTACTTTTGTTCAAAAGATCGAAAATATTTCTTTTCTAGAAGCTGTATGTAAGGTTGCTGAATGGATTCATTATCCTTTACATTTGGATACATCTAAATTTCAACCGAAAGTCGATGAAAATCAACCTTTATTTGATTGTATACAATCGTACATTCGTTTTTTAACATTTGAACTCGAAAGTGAAAATGGAGAAAGCGTAAAAAGGTATTTAAGTCAACGAAAAATAAATGAAGATATTATAAAAAGATTTGAAATTGGGTATGCACCTGAATCGAGTCGTAGTGTGAAGTATCTCAAGGCAAAAGGTTTTAACGAACAAATACTATTAGACACAGGATTAATTCGTACTCATGACTTGAACACCTATGCCGTATTTGATCATCGATTAATGATTCCAATCCATGATGAACATGGAAATCCAGTTGGTTTTACGGCAAGACGATTAAATGAAGATAAAGATATCGCAAAATATATCAATACTTCAGAAACAAAGATCTATCACAAAGGAAATTTAATATTTAATTATCATAGGGCGAAAGAGTTTGCGAAAAAGAATAAGCGATGCATATTAGTTGAGGGGGCTATGGATGTCATTGCCTTTGAAAAGGCGGATATTCATGAAAGTATTGCTTGTCTAGGTACAGCTTGTACCAAGGAACAAATGACATTATTAAAACGTTTAAATGTACCACTAGTGGTATGTTATGATGGGGATAGAGCTGGTAAGGCAGCCACTTATAAATTTGGAAAGCTAGCCGTCGATTATGGCTTGAACTTTTCCATTGTGAAAAATACAACGGGTAAAGATCCGGATGAAATTTTTAATGAACTTGGGAAAGATGAATTGTATTTATCCGTCATAAAACCGTGTCGTTTGTTGAATTTTTATTCGAATATTTACCAAATCAATATGATTTAGACAACTACGAGGATAAGAAAAAATTCACTTCTGAAATGCAAGCTTTTATTGAAAGAACATGCACAGATTTTGAAAAGGCCGATTACTATTCTCGTATTCGAGATTTAACTGGATTTGATCTATCGAATTCTGCAAGTGCTGTTGCACAAATAAAAGAACCAAGAAATAAACCATCTGTTATTCGAAATATGGAGCCATTAAAAAATGGAAGAACACTTGCCGAGTATGGTGTGTTATGGATGATTCTTAAAAGTAAATTAGCGGCCGACCAATTTAAAGATCAGATTGGCTTTTTCCAAGATCCAATCTGCGAAGAATTGTCATTATATTGTTATGACATGTATCGAAATATGGACCATATCGATTTTGATGTTTTAATGAGTTATATCGAAAAAGAAGAGGTTCGTAATTTATTGGTAAGCCTAATGGAAAATCCGTTTCATGTTTATGAATATAATGAAGACTTCTTTAACGATAGTTTAATGAAGATCAAAGAATGTACCTTACAAGACCAAATCGATCAGATCAATAATCAGATCAAGAATGTTCAAGATCCGATGATTAAAATTAGTTTGGCGAGTAAAAAACAGGAATTAATTATTCAAAGAAACGAAATCAACCATCGAAAGGAAGGATAAAAGTATGGCAAATGAAACTCAAAAATTAAAGTTTACAAGCTTGGATGAGGCAAAAGAATTCTTGCTAAAGAGTAAGGAACAAAATGCAGATGTTTCTCAAAAACAATTCTTAGATGCAGTCAGTGCTTTAAATTTAGATGATGACACATTGGACGATCTATATAACTGGATCGATGAAAATATGATTGAATTCATTGATGGGGATGAATTGGATGAAGATGATTTAAATGATGATGATTTAAACGATGAAGATTTGGATGAAGAAGATTCAATCGCAGAAGAAATTTCACAACTAGAAAAAACATTCGCGAATGCATCACATGCCAAAATTAATGACCCAGTTAAAATGTATTTAAAAGAAATCGGTCAAATTCCATTATTGGATCCTAAAGAAGAGCCAATTATTGCGCGTCAGATTCAAGAAGGGGAACAGGCAAAAGAAGATATTAAAAACCCAGACTTAAGTGAGGAAGAAAAGAAAAAACTCGCAAAAATTATTGCGGATGGTGAAGAAGCGAAACAAACATTGATTTCTTCAAACCTTCGTTTAGTTGTATCTATTGCCAAAAAATATGTAGGTCGTGGAATGTTATTCTTGGATTTGATTCAAGAAGGAAATTGTGGTTTGATCAAAGCCGTTGAAAAATTTGATTACACAAAAGGGTTTAAATTTTCAACATATGCGACATGGTGGATTCGTCAATCCATTACGCGTGCTATCGCAGACCAGGCTCGTACAATTCGTATCCCAGTACACATGGTTGAAACAATCAACAAATTAACACGTATTCAACGTCAATTGGTACAAGATCTAGGTCGTGATCCAATGCCAGAAGAAATCGCAGAAAAAATGGAAAATATTTCTGCTGAAAAGGTACGCGAAATTCAAAAGATTGCCTTAGATCCAGTGAGCCTTGAAACTCCAATTGGAGAAGAAGATGACTCTCACTTAGGAGATTTCATTGAGGATAAAGATACATTATCTCCAGATGATTATACAAACAATCAATTGTTGAAAGATGAAATCAATGCTGTTTTACAGGGACTTACGGAACGTGAAGAAAAAGTATTGCGTTTACGTTTTGGTTTATTAGACGGAAGAACTCGTACGCTAGAAGAAGTTGGTAAAGAATTCAATGTCACTCGTGAGCGTATTCGTCAAATTGAAGCGAAGGCATTGCGTAAACTAAAGAATCCAAATCGCTGCAAACGCTTAAGAGACTTTGTAAAATAATGATACCTTGTTCGAATCGTATTCAAGAAATATTAGAATGGGTCAATGGCGATTGTATTGCAGATATTGGCTGTGATCATGCCTATGTTGTCTGCAACGCCATTTTAAATCATCAATCAAAAAAAGGCTATGCTTGTGATGTGGCACAAGGTCCATTGGATAATGCCAAGAAAACCATTGAAGAGAACGAACTGTCTGATTTTGTATCTTGTCGATTATTAGATGGCATTCAAGGTTTGAATGAGGATGTGGATCAAATTATTATTTGTGGCATGGGCGCTAAATTGATCATAGATATTCTTTCAAAAGGGAATTTACATTCTGGTTTAAGATTCTTATTATCGAGCCATAAAGATGATTTTATTTTACGAGAATATTTACGCGATCATAATATTCATATTGTTCGCGAAAAAATGATTTATGACAATGGACATTATTATCCAATTTTAGATTGTGTCGTGAAAGATCACGTTCAAGATATAAGTACTTCACAACTTCATTTTGGTGTGAATATGAAAATGGATTCAACGTATTTATCCTATCTAGATTTTGAAGAGAATAAATATAAAAATATTCTTTCAAAAGTCAATAAACCTGAATTTCTTGAAAAAATTGAATATATAAAAGAAATCCGTACTCAGAGAATTTCCTGAATACGGATTTTTGGCTTTTCGATGTCTTGCGATAGATAATCTTTAACTTGGTTTGTCAAATATGTAGGGGTACTTGCACCACTTGTGATCGCAATTGTGGAATAGGGTTCAAAATCCTTTTTATCAATGTCTTCAACCGTTTGAATGGAAAAGACATCAGGAATACCCGCCTTTTTTCCAATATCTACTAATTTTTGTGTGTTATTACTCGTAGGATCTCCAACAACGATTAAACAATCGACATTTTCAAGATCTAAAATAGCTTGTTGACGAACTCTTGTCGCATTACATATTTCATCATGGAAGATTGCGGATGGATAAAGTTGTTTTGATTTGATCAAAAGTGTCTTTTAATTCATAGATGGACATCGTTGTTTGATTTGTCACAAAAATTTTGTTTGTATCAACATTTGGAATCTCTTTCTTTGGCTCAATCAAATATACATTTTTACTCATTGTATAAATCGATTCAGCTTCTGGATGTTTGTTTTTGCCAATATAGAAAATAGTATGGTCCTCATCCAAATATTGTTTTACGATCTTTTGTGTCTGTAAGACAAATGGGCAACTCGCATCCACAAGAATCAACCTTTTTCTTTGGCTTTTTCATAAACTTTTGGACTAACACCATGCGCTGTAAAAATCACGATACCTTCACTAATTTCATCCAATAATTCGTAACGCGTTTTATTTTTATCTTCAATTGTATCAATGGAATAAGATTGAAGGGCCTTTTTCACATATTGATTATGTACAAGATTTCCTAAAATCGTAATCTTTTGATCAGGATTATTGAATTCGAGTTTTTTTGCGACTTCGATGGCTTTTAAAACGCCTCCACAATACCCCTGAGGCTTGACTGTAATGATATTTTGTGTTTTCATATATACATTATGCCCTAATTATTTGTATTTGTAAAATGAGAAGAATTTTGGGATAATACTAAAGTAAAGGATGTGAAATTTATGAATAATCGTATTCAAGAAATAATGGATTTAGAACATTTTAAAACATTAACACCCATCCAAGAACAGGTGTTAAATCGTAAAAATAAAAATAGAGATATTATTGGTGTTTCAAGTACGGGTTCAGGAAAGTCTCACGCTTTCTTTATGCCCATCTTTGAAAAACTAGATTTTGATCAAGATTGCGTACAAGCCGTCATTTCTGCGCCAACTCGTGAACTTGCTTATCAATTATATGATCGTTGTCGTAAGATTGCCAAACATTTTAATGTGCGCGTAAAGCTTGTGACAGGTGGTATGGAAAAAGTAACGCAAATGGAAAAACAACCACAAATCGTTATTGGTACACCTGGAAGAATGAAAGACATGTTTATTAAAGATAATGTTTTACGTTTAGATACAGCTAAAATTGTTGTCATTGATGAAGCGGATATGACATTAGAATTTGGATTCTTAGAAGATATTGATGAAATCTTATCCAAAATGGACAAGAAAGTACAAATGATGGTCTTCTCGGCAACCATTCCAGAATCTTTACAACCGTTCTTAAAGAAATATTTGTATGATCCTGAATTTATTGAAATTAAAAAGGAAGAAGCTTTTCAAAGTGATGTAAAACACATTCTAGTTCCTTGTAAGCATAAGAGTTATGAACAAAAAATCTTAGATGTTCTTCCATGTATTCAGCCCTATGTTTGCTTGATTTTTGCGAATACGACGCAAGAAGCACAAAACATTGCCAATACGATGCGTGAAAATGGGTATGATCTCGTTGAACTTCATTCAGGCCTTGAATCGCGTCAACGTATGCAGGCTATTAAAATGATTCAAAGCCAAAAGAAGAGTTATATCGTTGCCAGTGATATTGCCAGTCGTGGAATTGACTTAGAAGGAATTACACATGTGATTAGTTGTGGCTTCCCTAAAGATTTAAAATTCTATATTCACCGTGCAGGTCGTACGGGAAGAGCAAGTCGTGATGGTCAATGTATTGCTTTATATAAAGAAAGTGATACGAAATCGATCCAATCTTTAATCAAACAAGGTATTGAATTTGAGCATCAAGATGTGAAGAACAAACAATTTGTGGATTTAAAACCATATGTTAATAAGCGTCCAATGAAAAAGGATGCGTTCCATGAAGAAGTTGAAAAAATCGTTCATAAGAAAAAGAAAGTAAAACCAAATTATAAGAAAAGACAGCGTCAAGAAATTGATCGTATGAAACGTAAAAAGCGTCGTGAAATGATCAAATCAGATATTAAGCGCCAACAAAAAGAACGTGCTAAAGAAAGACAACGTCAAAAAGGAATGGATATATGATCTATTTAGGAAGTCATGTTTCTTTTAAGAGTCCTAACTACTTTAAAGGAGCCATTGAAGAAGCTTTATCTTATGGAGCTAATGCTTGTATGATCTATACAGGACCGCCTAGTAATACGCGTCGAGTGGATGTATCAAAATTAAAAATTGAAGAAGCTAAAAAAATAATGGCTGAACATGATTTTTCAATCGATCGTGTTATTGTACATGCACCCTACATTATCAATTTGGCCAATGCTCTAAAACCTGAAACGGCTTTGTTTGGGCAAGACTTTTTAAAGGCAGAATTAGAAAGAGTTTCTAAAATTGGCGCTAAAACACTAGTGCTTCATCCTGGAAGCCATGTAGGCGCTGGAATGGATATTGGTATTGAATGGATCATCAATGGTTTAAATGAAGTCTTAGATCATGATACAAGTGATGTCAAGATTGCGCTTGAAACGATGGCCGGAAAAGGCAATGAATGTGGTTTTACATTTGAACAACTTCAAAAAATTTATTTAGGGATTCATAAAAAAAGCCGCATTGGTTTTTGTATGGATACATGCCATATTTGGGATGCGGGTTATGATATCACTCACTTTGATGAAGTCCTCAATCAATTTGATTCAATTTTAGGCTTAGAAAATCTATTATGTATGCATATCAATGATTCTAAAAATGAATTGGGTGCCCATAAAGATCGTCATGAAAATATAGGTAAAGGCTACATTGGCTTTGATGTATTGTACGCTATCGTGCATCATCCAAAGTTAGAACATGTCACAAAAATATTAGAGACTCCATTTGTAGATGGAAAAGCTTGTTATAAAGAAGAAATCTCAGCACTGCGCTGAGATTTTTTTCTAATTAAAATTTATCAATTTCTTCTTTTAAACGAGCTACAATCTGATCTTGTGGAATCTTTTCAATGATTTTGCCCTTCTTAATCAATAAGCCTTCTTTTTTGCCACCTGCAATCGCAATATCCGCATGTTTAGCTTCACCAGGACCATTGACCGCACAACCCATGATGGCTACTGTTACTTCTTTATGAATCGTTTGAAGATAGCTTTCAACTTCATTGACAACCGGCTCCATATCCCATTGAGTTCGCCCACATGTTGGACATGCGATTAGATTGGGTACATTTTTGATGAGCTTGTCAGTCTTTTAATAATTCCTTTACGATTGGAATTTCTTTTTCAGGTGCACCATTAACACTGATTCGAATTGTATTTCCAATACCTTCATTTAATAAAGTGCCTAAAGCTAAACTCGATTTGATGGCACTTGTCATGGTTGTACCGGCTTCTGTTACACCTAAATGTAAAGGGTAATCAAATGTTTTAGCTGCAAGGCGGTAAGCTTCAATACATAAAAGTGGATCACTCGATTTAAAAGAAAGGACAGTATCATAAAAATCGAGATCTTCTAAGATTTTTACATGTCTTTTGGCACTTTCAATCATACCTTGTGCGGTTGGCTTACCATATTTTTCATGAATATCTTTTTCTAAAGAACCACCATTGATCCCAATACGAATTGGAATATGTTTTTCTTTACAAGCCTTAACGACTTTTTCTACATTTTCTCTAGAACCAATATTTCCAGGATTTAAACGAATTTTATCAGCACCTGCTTCAATACAAGCTAAAGCTAAACGATAATCAAAGTGAATATCAGCAACTAATGGAATATGAATTTGTTTTTTTATATCTTTTATGGCTTTGGCATCCTCCATATCCATACAGCTGACACGAATTAATTCGCAGCCCATTTTTTCAAGGTTTAAAATTTGTTTGGCTACTTCATCCGCCTTTTTTGTTTCAATGTTACACATTGACTGAATAATAACGTGATTATTATGTCCAATTTCAAGATTTTTTACTTGAACTTGACGAGTTTGAGTTCTGTTCATAGTCATCCTCCATATCTCAAGTATACGCCCTTCTTTCTTTTTTTCCATTTCATCTTAGAAACGTGTATAATATATAGTGTTTTCGTATAAAGGGGGATTCAATTGAAAAAGAATAGAAAATCATTGAAAAGGGCAAGACAAACTATTTCTGTTGATCAAGTCATTTCGAATCGTATATTGATTCTTGCGGTTTCCATTACCGTATGTTTTTTAATCATCTTTTTACGATTGTTCTATCTTCAGATTGTTTCATATAATGACTATACAGCGAAAAGAGAAGATTATACTTCCATCAAACAATATACTTCAGCACCACGTGGTCAAATCTATGATTGTAAGGGAAGAATTTTAGCTAAGACTGTGGTTAGTCACAATATTGTCTTTACATCTCCAAACAATATGGATTCAGATGATTATGAATTGTATGCGAAACGTATTGTGAAAGTGTTTAGTGTAAGCGCAAAAGATTTTACAGAGGAAGATAAAAAGCAGGCATATATTACGTACAAATCCTTTTTATCTCCAAATGATTCTGAATATGCAGCCAATCATTTATTGACTTCAAAAGAATTGAAACAATACAAAAATGGTGCATGGGGTGACAATGCCGAAAGTAAACGATACAAGATCTTAATGAATCGTATTGGCAAGAAACAAATTGGTGAAATGACACAATCCGAAATTAAAAATGTGTGTGATTTACCAAAGAATGATTGCCAACCAAAGTACAGGACAAGAAAATGTTGTACTTGAAGATGTCAGTGATGATGATGTGGCCTATCTTGTCGAACATAAAACGGAATTTCCTGGATTTGACGTTGATTTTGGTGGATGGAAACGAGAATATCCATATGGAGAATCTTTATCGGATGTTTTAGGAAGTGTAACTACAAGTACACAAGGTTTGCCTAGTGAATTATCTAGTTATTATCTTTCTAAAGGCTACCAATTAAATGCGAGTGTTGGTAAATCAGGCCTTGAATATCAATATAATGATTTACTTGCAGGAACACCTGAAATTGCCAAGATTACGTATAATTCGAAGGGATTGGCGCAAAAAGAAGTGGTTCAAGAAGCAAAAAAAGGATATGATATCCATCTTTCTATCGATATTGATCTGCAAACTTCATTAGATGATATTTTAAAGAAAACATTAAATGAATATGGGGGATCGGCGAATCGTGAAAATTTCAAATCTTTATTTACGACAGTATTAAATGCAAAAGATGGCTCAGTCCTTGCCATGTCAGGCTATCAAATGGATTTGGATACAAAAGGTATGACATATTTTTCAACGGGTAACTATATGTCTTAGTTAACCCAGGATCATGCATTAAAGGGGCTACTGTATATATGGGTGAAAGTGAACATGTGATGAGTCCAGGAGAAACGATTGTCGATAAAACAATGAATATTGGTGGACAAGAATTTAGTTCCTACAAAGATTATGGTACAGTTGATGACATTATGGCTTTAGAAGTTAGTAGTAACATATATATGTTTAATGTGGCAATACGTTTGGCCAATGCCTCATATCAGGAAGAACAACCGCTTTACGTGAATGATCTTCAAGGTACATTAAATAAAATGCGTGGTTATTATTCGATGTTTGGTTTAGGCAATAAAACAGGCATTGATGCACCAAATGAAGCAAGTGGCTATATGGGTTATGGTGCAGAGCCAGGTATGTTACTTTATTATTCTATAGGGCAGTTTGATATGTATTCACCACTTCAATTGGCCACTTATGGTGCAACTATCGCATCCAATGGGAATTTATATAAACCACGTTTTATGTCTTATGCTACGGAAGTGAATTCACAAGAGGTAGTTGTGACGAATGCTAAAAAAATTAAATCTAAATTGCCTGAAAAGAATGCAGCCTATTTAGACCGAGTCAAACAAGGCTTTAGTGCCTGTGTAAGTTCAGGTTATTGTGGAGATCCAATGCAGCCATTTGCAGGTAGAGTTTCAGCCAAAACAGGTACAGCCGAAGTAGGAGATTGGACAACCGCAAACCTTGTTGGATATGCTCCAAGTGATGATGCAACCATGGCATTTGCGTGCTCAGCACCAACATCAAGTATCAATGATCAAAGTGTTTCACCAAACATTTGTTCGAATATGGTGATGCCAGAATTTATTCAAAAGTATTTCGAATTGTATCCTGCAAGTTAAAATTTTGAAAATGACTTGAAATTGACTTGTAAGTTATGCTAGAATCAACTAGTAATTACTAATGTGAGGAGGACTGAACATGAGAGATCGTATTACATTTAAGTGCTCTGTTTGCGGTGAAGAAAATTATATTGGTACAAGAAATAAGAAAAAACATCCTGAACGTATGACTGTTAAAAAATATTGTCCAAAATGCAATCAGCAGACTGAACATAAGGAGAAAAAGTAAGAAAGGCCGTTTTATTCGGTCTTTTTTATGTATTAGACGATGAAAGTTATTCAACAACCTTTAGGACCTGTACAGGCAAATTGTTATTTGGTGATGGAAAACCATCATGCTTTAATTATTGATCCGGCCGACATATTGCCAAATCTTGATGAAATTCTGAATCAGAATGATTGTACATTAGATGCGATTGTTTTAACACATGCACACTTTGATCATATTTCAGGCGTAGATAAGATTGTAAATAAATTTGGCTGTGATGTATATTTAAATCCAAATGAATTTGATTTTCTTTTAGACCCCGATTTAAATTCATCCAGTGCCTTTTATATGGATGTGACATGTAATGCCAACGCAAAACCACTTATTGAAGGTAAAAACGAAATTGCAGGCTTTGAAGTAGAAGCTATATATTGTCCGGGACATTCTATCGGATCTACGGTATTAAAAATAGAAGATTGTTTATTTACTGGAGACGTGCTATTTCAAGGTTCCATTGGAAGAATGGATTTAGCAACCGGCAGTGTTACAAGTATGAAACAAATCCTTAAAAAAATTGTATCAATTCAACAAAGATTATAAAGTATATCCAGGACATGGACCAACGACTTCTTTATCGCAAGAGAAAAAATGGAACGAAAGTTTAAAATATGCAGAAATTTATTAGAATTTCTGCTTTTTTTTCGTATTAGATAAGGGGGTGATAAAAAATGGATGATTTATTAAAGGATCTCATAGAATATGCGATTGATAAAAAAGCGAGTGATATCCATTTTGTACTACATAATCAAAGGTTACAGATTCAACTTCGCACACAAAATGAAATGATTGATGTATATCAAGATATATGGAAACCATCGTTTTTGAGTATTTAAAATTTATTTCTCAGATGGATCTAACCAATCCTTATACGCCGCAAAGTGGACAGTTTAAAGTATATCTTCATAATCATGATATCTTTTGTCGCTTCAGCATCTTGCATAATCATAATATTCAAACAGGTGTCATTCGGTTGTTGAACACTAAACAAGCTATTCAACTCTATGAATTGTCTTTATGGAAAAGGATACACAATTTTTTCAATCTTTAATTCCGCTTAGACAAGGACTTGTGCTATGTGTAGGACCTACAAATAGCGGAAAGACGACAACACTTCATGCTTTACTTCATGAAATCGCAAAAACAAGGAAACATAAGGTTGTCAGTCTAGAAGATCCGATCGAAATTGAAGATGATTCCTATTTACAGCTACAAATCAATGAAACAATGGGATTTACATACGATGTAGGCATCGAGCAATTATTAAGGCATGATCCGGACATTATATGTATTGGAGAAACAAGAAATAGCTATACAGCGAAGATGGTACTGCGTGCAAGTTTAACAGGGCATTTAGTCTTAACGAGTATTCATGCCAAAAATGGAAAGGAGTGTATCAGTCGTCTTGAAGATCTTGGGGTTTCTAAACAAGATTTATTAAGTGTATGTACCGCCATCATTCACAACGCTTATATTCAAATGGCGACAAGAAAGTGTGTGTATATGAAATCATGGATCAAAAAACATTGGAATATGTCATGCGTTATGGAAAATATCCTGACCAATTTCAAACATTATCTTCAAAAATTAAAGAAGGTATTGAAAAAGGATATATCCTTGACGAACAAGCCGAGTGCGACATGTTTAGTTTGTCGTGAAGAAATTGAACAATTTCAATTGTTACAAAATCAAGGCGTGCCATTTGATACATTGGTTCATTTGGTATTTAAAAGGATGATGAAATATTGGATGAATTAAAATCCGGAAATTGTTTAATGGATTTATTCTGTAGGAATCAAAAGAAGTTGTATTTTAAATATTTAAAGATTTTAGGTAGCAAGATGAATCTTAAAGAAGCTATCGAATGTGTTTCTCAAATTGAAAAAAGTTCGAATGTATTCTTTGAACAATTGTTAAAAAAGATCGCATATCCATTCTTTTTACTTGTATTTGCGTATTTTATGATTTGTTTCTTTTCAGACTTTGTGCTTGTTCAAATGAAAGATTATATTTCAAGTAATTCTATCTTAATTTTGATTCAAGTATTAAAGGTTCTATTTGGCACAAGCATTTTGTGTATTCTATTGTATCTAGGCTTATATTATTTGTTTTTCTATAAGTATGATGCAAGACTGAAATGTCCATTTTCTTTGATGAAGAAATGATCTCTTTACAATTTGTATGTATGTATCAAGCTTTAGAAAAGACCTATAGTTCAACACAAGAAGTGTTAGAAACTTTATCTTTGATGGATTTTAGTATTGTGGGTATGGTATCCAATGAAATTTTAGATCAATTAAAGAAGGGAAATACTTTGGAAGAGTGTTTTTTAGTTATCCATGTATTTGATGCATCCTTTAAGAAGATGATCCAATATGCTTTGAATGGTAATCGCATCTCGATATTTTTTGATCTATATATCAAGAAATGTCGTTTCGATCTTGAAACATCTATAAAGAAGTTATCCAATGGAATTCAATTATTTTCGTATATCAGTATTGGCATATTGGTTGTGGTTGTCTATCAAATCATGATGATGCCAATGAATATGTTAAATCAGTTTTAAATGGAGGAGAAAAATGGAAAAGAAAAATGGATTTACAATATTAGAATGATGATCGTGATGTTGATCGTAGCTTTACTTTTGTTGATTACTTTGCCAAATATTCAACAAAAGGAGAAAATTATTCGTAATAAGGGTTGTGAAGCTTTACTTGAAATTGTAAACTCACAAATCATGTTGTATGAAATTGATCAATTAGAAACACCTACAAGTGTGCAAGAGCTTATTGATTTTGGATACTTAAAGAAAGGACAAGATACATGTCCAGATCATAGTCAAGTGGTGATTGAAAATGGACAAGCCATCTCTAAATAAGAATGGTTTTACTTTTGTTGAAATGTTGATCGTACTGCTTATTGTTTCGATTTTAAGTTTTGGTCTTTATTCTAAAATGCATAGTTCACTTTATGTTTTTATGAAACAAGTACAAACTTTATGTATAACGGCCCAACAAAAGGCATATGTAGAACATCGTAAGGTATATGTAAGTATTCAAGATTCCATTTTAGTGGATGAAGTGGAGTATGGAATTCCTAAAGATATCGCTTGTGATTCGGTTTCTTTTTACTACAATGCCAAAGGGAATATGTCAAAGGCTTTCTCTTTTCATTGTTCAAACACAAATACAAAGATGAAGCTTGTCTTTCAAGTAGGAGCTGGGAGGGTACGTCTTGAAAAAGAATAATGGCTTTTTATTACAGGATGCGTTATTTGCGTTATTCGTGATTCTAATTTGTTCTTGTTTATTGGCTCAGGGTATATCAACCTTGTATTTTCAAAAGGATTTAAAAATAAATGAAAAGATTGAGAAGAAATGGTTTCACACTGATTGAAGCCTTACTTGCCTTGTTTATCACAGGTTTAGTAAGTTTACTTGGTTGTATGCTTGTAAGTTGTGCTTTACATTTTGCCCATATGGACATCGATACTCAAAATCAATTTGCGATTTTGCAGCTAAGAAGAGAATTAAGTGTGGCAAGTGAAGTGAAAGTTGAGAATGAACAATTGGAATATATACGTAATCACGAAAAGTTTCGATTGTACTTTGATAAGCATCGCATTGTAAAAAGTCCGGGCTATGAAATCTATATGGAACAAATTGACTTAGGCTATTTTTATAAGAAAGAAGATGGTTATTATTTGTGGTTTAAAAAGAAGAATAAGATCTATGACTTTGAAATCTATTAATGGATATGCGAGTTGATAAGTTTAGTTTGTTTGTTTCTTGTGCTACAAATTGTTTCCTTTTTAACATTAAGTACCATTCAAAATGTATATCTTTTAAAGGCAAATCGTCAAAATATTCTAGAACTATCGATTGTAGATCATGCGAAAAGTATGATTGATCGTAATAATCGCATTAAGTTGTGTCATACAAAGGAAGAGTTGATCAAAGAAAAGGATGAGACAATTATGAATACACGCGTGCATTTTCAAGATTATTCGACTTATATGGAGTGTACTTATGATAATGTATGTATGAAGATTTATTATGATGATAAATCAATCGTGGATGTTGTTATTGACGAACCTTAAAAAACAAGATAAAATTGATGCATAGCGATGAATTAGAGTAGTAAATGGAAATGGCAATTTACAGAGAGCTAATGTAGGTGAGAATTAGCATTGTACAACCTTTGAACTTGCTAAGGAGCTGATGAGTAATGTTATCCGTATTCTCTGCGATAAAGAGTTAAAGGGGCACAATGAAGATTGTGAACTAAGGTGGTACCGCGTACAAACGTCCTTAGATTTAAAGGGCGTTTTTTATTTTTTATAGGAGGCTAATATGTACGATCATTTAGAAGTAGAAAAGAAATGGCACAAGTATTGGATGAACACGAAACATTTAAAACGGATGTTTGGGATTTTTCAAAGCCAAAATTTTATGCGTTAGATATGTTTCCATATCCAAGTGGAGTCGGACTTCATGCAGGACACCCTGAAGGATATACAGCTACAGATATCGTTTCACGTATGAAACGTATGCAAGGCTATAATGTACTTCACCCAATGGGATATGATTCATTTGGTTTACCGGCTGAACAATATGCTGTTCAAACAGGAAACAATCCAAATGGATTTACACAAGAAAATATTAAAACTTTCACAAATCAATTAAAAGAATTAGGTTTTGACTATGACTGGTCAAAAACGATTGCGACATCCGATCCAGATTTCTATCACTGGACACAATGGATTTTTAAACAATTGTATAAAGATGGATATGCAAAATATGTGGATATGCCAGTAAACTGGTGTGAAGAATTAGGAACTGTTTTATCAAATGACGAAGTTATTGATGGTAAAAGTGAACGTGGTGGCTATCCAGTTATTCGTAAAAATATGAAGCAACTTTGTATTGACCAGGCTGCTTTTGCGGAAAGACTTTTAGAAGGCTTAAATGAAATTGATTGGCCTGAATCCACAAAGGAAATGCAAAGAAACTGGATTGGACGATCAACAGGTGTTGAAGTTCAATTTGAAATCGTAGGTGGAGGAAAATTCTCAATCTTTACAACATGTATCGAAACTATCTATGGTATTACATTTATGGTCCTTGCACCAGATGGAGATTTAGTGCAAGAATTAATGCCAAGAATCAAAAACCAAGATGAAGTAAAGGCTTATATCCAGGAAACTGTATCGAAATCGGAAATGGATCGTACAGAATTAAATAAAGGTAAATCTGGTTGCCGCTTAGAAGGTAATCAAGGCAATCAATCCAGTAAATGGAAGAGAAGTGGAAGTCTTTATTGGTGATTTCGTATTAGCTAACTATGGTACTGGTGCTGTCATGGCTGTACCAAGTCATGATCAACGTGACTTTGAATATGCGATTGCACATCATATCGATATGATTCAAGTTATTGAAGGACAAGACGTCAGTGAGCATGCCTTTGAAAAACAAGATTACTTAGGTAAGGGCTGCAAGCTAATCAACTCTGAAGAATTTACAGGTCTTACTGTAGAAGAGGCAAAAGTAGCAATTACTAAAAAATTGGTAGATATGGGTATTGCCAAAGAAACAGTGAATTATCGTTTCCGTGAATGGATTTTTGCACGTCAGCGTTATTGGGGAGAACCCGTTCCAATTGTTCATTTAGAAGATGGTACAGACTATGTTCTTCCAGATGAAGAATTGCCTTTGATTCTTCCAGAACTTGAAGATTATAAAGGACACAATGGAAAAGCGCCACTTGAAAATGCGACAGATTGGAAACAATACAATCAAAATGGTGTAAAGGGAGTTCGTGAAACAAGTACAATGCCAGGTTCTGCAGGATCTTCATGGTACTATTTACGTTATATTGATCCTCAAAATAAAGAACAATTAGGAAATCCAGAATTATTGAAACACTGGATGCCAGTCGATTTATATGTAGGTGGTCCTGAACATGCGGTAGGTCACTTGATGTATTCACGTATTTGGAACAACTACTTATATGACAAGGGAATTGTTGCATGTAAAGAACCATTTAAAAAATTAGTTCACCAAGGTATGATCTTAGGTGAAAATGGAATTAAGATGGGTAAACGTTATCCTGAATTTGTAGTGAATCCTTCAGATATCGTTAAAAAATATGGGGCCGATACACTTCGTTTATATGAAATGTTTATGGGTCCATTAGAACAAAGTAAGCCTTGGTCAATGGCAGGTTGTGATGGTGCTAGAAGATGGATCGACCGTGTTTATCGTTTATTTATTGAGTCTGGTAAAGTTACAGATACAAATGATGGTAAATTAGATAAAGTCTATAACCAGACAGTTAAAAAAGTTACAGAAGATTATGAATCATTAGGATTCAATACAGCTATCTCACAAATGATGATCTTTGTGAATGATGCATATAAAGCAGAAACCATTTACAAGCCATATGCTGAAGGTATCGTGAAGATGTTATCTTGTATTACACCACATATTGGTGAGGAAATGTGGCAATTATTAGGTCATGAAGATACCATTGCGTATGAGCCTTGGCCAACTTATGATGAAGCAAAATTAGTGGAAGATACAATCACTTGTGTTGTACAGGTAAATGGTAAGGTTCGTGGTAAATTTGTGGCGGCTGTAGGTTCAAGTAATGAAGAATTAGAAAAACAGGCTATGGAACTTGAAACAGTAAAACGTCAAATTGAAGGAAAAACAATTCGTAAAGTTATCGTTGTAAAAGGTAAAGTTGTTAATATTGTTGCCAACTAAGAAGGTGAAGTATGCGAATCAATACAATAAATATTCAACAATATAGCGAATATTTAGATACAGTCGATAGTGCGGTATTTCAACAATCTAAATATCATGCCAAGAAATTTGAACATGATGGCTGGACGGTTGAATTTATTCAGGCAAGCCAAGAAAAGGAAGTATACGCAACGTGCATGCTTGCGTATCTTCCTTTAATGAAAGTTTTTAAATATTGTTATGTCGCAAGAGGATTTCTTGCCGATACAAAGATAAGGATAAACTTGTAAAGTTTACGTCTTCTTTAAGACAATATCTTAAAAAGAAGAATGTAGTTTATCTTGAAACAGATCCTGAAATTGATCTTGTACAAAGAGATAAAGATGGAAATATTGTCGAGAATGGTTTTCATAATTATGATGTTGTAGATAATTTAAAATCAGCTGGATTTTTACAACTTCCTTTAAAACAAGGATATGATTTATCGAAAGAATGTCGTTTTTGTTCCTCTATTGATTTAAGAGGTAAAACGAGTGATGAAATCTTTAATGCGTTTTCAAGTGCTACAAGAAGAAATACAAGAACGGCCCAAAAGTATAATGTGCATATTCGAAAATTAAATGTGGATCAACTTCATATTTTAGATTCTATGGAAAAGGAAACGAGTGCACGACAAGATTTTGAAGCCATGAGTTAGATTATTTTAAAAACTTATATAAATTTTATGGGGAAGATCATGTTGAAACACTCTTATCTTATTTGGATTTAGATGAATATGAACAAAAAATCAAGAAAGAATACAATACGACTTTGACAAGTATTGAAAAGACAAAGGCTTTCTTAGAAAAAAATCCGGGAAACGATGTCTATACAACGCTGGACACCTCCCTGCAGCAGGCGGCGAGCGATGCGCTGGGTTATACCGCGGTGCGATTGTTGTGACGGAGGTAAAAACGGGAAGAGTGCTCGCAATGGTCAGCAAGCCCGATTACGATCCGAACAAATCGCAGAAAACTGGGAGACGCTCAGCACCGACAAGGACAAAGCAGCACTCGTAAACCGTGGGACGCAGGGACTGTATCCGCCTGGTTCGACCTTTAAAATCGTG
>ENA-OQIR01000402-OQIR01000402.1-human-gut-metagenome-genome-assembly--contig:-NODE-402-length-19108-cov-9.254044_pt1 | contig 19108 bp, 26 predicted proteins | sample MGYA00242580_ERZ504745 | MGnify/ENA primary metagenome ERZ504745 (study PRJEB26092, sample SAMD00036214) | human gut metagenome | host: Homo sapiens | study: EMG produced TPA metagenomics assembly of... | reverse complement strand
TTCAATAATAGAATCAACGATCTGCTGGTCATCGTCACAAACCAAGACATTCATTTTGAAATTCCTCCATTGCACATGGGAATGCTTTTATCACACAACATACAGCCCTGCTCCTCACAAGTCAATCGAATTTCAATATAATCGAACATTATATGTAGTATAGTACGATTATATTGAAATTTCAAATAGTACACTTTATATAGGATAGGAGTGTACAGGAATGGAGCATTATTTAGGAGAAAAGCTAAAAAAGCTGAGAGAAAGTCGTGGCTGGACGCAGGCGGATTTGGCTAAACGGTTAAATAAGGCTGTATCCACGGTCAGTGGATATGAAAGTGATGCACATGCAATTCCGTTGGATGTTCTTGCAAGCATTTCATCCTTATTTAGCATTTCAACAGATGAACTCCTAGGACTGGATGCGCCAGAAGTACTATCTCTTTCTGGATTGACTGGTGCGCAAAAGAAAACTTTAATTAAACTCCGTAATGAATTGCTTTCACCAAGTCAAAAAGGAATGATCTTTCGCCGCAGCAGATGGAAATTCTTCATGACATAATAAAAGCCTTCGGTTGACAATCGACTTGAGGCATAGTGCGAGTGCAATACAAACGGTTATTTAAGTATGACCCTCAATGCTGGATGCCCAGTGTTGAGGGTCATGTTATTTGCGGCCACACCGATTTCGTTACAAGTTTTCTCTACTTTGATACAAAATCGTTGGACTTTGATTGCTTATTGTGCTTTGATGCTATCAATAGTTAATCTAAGAATTAAGGTGGACGTAACAATTTCGTGTCTTTTGTTTTTACATGAAAGGGTGATTCCAATGCAGAGTTGAAGAAACGTATAAACAATATATTATATCAAGTAACGGTATGCGATAATCAGTAAACTTCAAGCTTGAAAGAAGAATAAAAAATGAAATTCCAAACAAAACTCACATTATGCAAAGCTGTATTCATCTTCATAGCAATAGTCGTATGCGCACTATGGGCATTTGAGTTTCGTATAGCAGCTGTTGTTGTACTTTTGATAGACTATATTTTTGATTTTATAACACGTCGTTGTCCTTTTTGTGGGAAGCACTTTTCAATTGTACTAACAGTGAAAGATCGTTGTCCATTTTGCGGAAAATTATTCGAGTAAATATTTTATGGAAGCAGTGGGTATTCCATGCAGAAATAAATGTGTGTGCTATAAAATGTCAGCCAATTATAGGAAGAGACCTATATTCTCTGTAATGGACAATGGTCAATTATGAAAACTATTGCAAAATGAAAATACGATAGCAATCGTACAAAAACAGAAATCCGGAAATTGAGTTATTATGGTTCAAAAAAGTTTCCGGATTTTCTGTAATGCTTTTTGAAGAGCCATTCTGTAACAGCCAATCACATTTCTATGAAAAAAGGTCAATCTTCTAGTCTACCGTGATCGCAACCAAGTGAAAGATAATGTTCGATTTCCCCACTCAGCACAAGCTGGGTATATTCCAAGGGCTTGTTATATAAGTAGCCAGTCCAGTTCTGCTCGCTGTGCCGGGGTGTTGCCATATTCGTCCTCAATGACGATGCAGTCGATGGAAAGAATGGTTCCATCCTCGAATCGGGCTTCCACTCGGTTGATGTCCATGTTGTAGCGGCAGGAAAGCACTTTTTGAGAGCGATTATAGTCAAAATTCTGATTTCGTTTCATTTAAATATCTCCTTTAATGATTTTGAAATTTGATTTTCAACGAGATGAGGTCTCTTTTTCTTTCTCTTAAGTCACCTAACCGCACTGTCCTGCATCTGTTGCACACACAAGACTCGCAACATCTTCTCTGGCCATGAGCTTTTTCAGAATCCCAAACTGTTTTTTCGTACCGGCAGAAACCTCATACTGCCAGTCCATCGGGAAGATAGGAAGGTCTGCATAAGCCCATTTGCTGTACTTCGCATCATAGACTTCCGGCTGTGCCAGCTCCACCAAATGCCCTACACACCAGCTGACCACATATCCGTTTCCCTCTAAGTAGCCATCCTCACGCTTGGCAGCACCTAACACTTTGGCAATACTCTGTGCAACCGAAGGCTTTTCAGCCAAAACTAATTTCATTTGCATCTGCTCCTTTCACAAAAAAATAAGCAGCCACACACCGTAGTGCATGACTGCTATGTAAAAAGTTCGGAAAGGATTTTTGCAACCTGATACAATTTTCTGTTCTACAATCTCCGTCATAATAAAAATATCTCCATCATTTCAAAAGAGAATGACGGAGATATTTCACCTTGCTTATTCTTGTAGCAACCAATCGGCTATATCGTGAATTTCGATTCCTTCATAGCTATATTGGGGATGTTTGGTTCTGGCAATAATCATTTTCGGATAAGCGTCTCGAATCTGAAGCAGAGGAGAGCATTCTCTCTCAAATGTTTCCTGCCCGGAAATGTTGTCGCTGACCTGAATATAAATCTTTTCGCTACCTCTCTGAGCAACAAAGTCGATTTCCTTTTGATAGAGCTTGCCGACATAGACATCATATCCACGGCGAAGAAGCTCGATACAAACAACGTTTTCATATACTCTGCCATAGTCTATATTTCTGCTTCCCAGTATTGCATATCGAATACCGCTGTCACACAAATAGAACTTTTCAGAGCTTTCAAGGTATTTCTTACCTCGGATGTCATATCTCTTAATATCATAAAATACAAAAGCATTGCACAAATACTTAATGTACTTGCCGACGGTTACATGATTGGTTGGAGTCTCATTTGCTGTCAGTAGCTGACTGACCTTATTCGGAGAAGTCAGGTTGCTGATATTATCCATAAGGAACTCGCTCAGACGTTGTAAAACCAAAGTGTCCGGGAGAGTATATTTCTGTACCAAATCCCTTGTAACAATCGTTTCGTAGACCTCTTTGATATAGTTTGTTCTGTCTTTTTCGGTTCTATAAGCATAGGAACCTGCTAAACCGCCCTTGATAGCGTACTCATCAAAGAGCTTATCTTTGTCACTAATATCATCATAATACTGGCAATATTCCTGGAAGCTGAAAGGAAACACATGAATTTCAATATAGCGTCCGGTAAACAGAGTTGCCAGATCTGCACTCAACAGGAAAGCATTAGAGCCTGTTACATAGATGTCGTATTTTCCCTTAGAGTACAGGCTATTGATTGCCAACTCAAACTTGGGACACATCTGAACCTCGTCTACAAACAGGTAGTTCGTTTTTCCTTCCTGATAATGTTCTTCCACATAGGCGTGTAAGGCATGGTATTCCTTGATTTCTTCATACGCCAAATCCATGAAGTCGATGAAGATAATATTGATGTTTTCAAAATTGCTTTTCAGATACGCAATATACGCCTGCATCAATTTGGACTTACCAGATCGACGAATGCCCGTGATGATCTTGATGTCAGGAGTACCATTCAGTTCAATGATTCTATCGAGATATTTTGCTCTCGTGATTGTTTTCATATAGTCACCCGCTTTCAAAAATTGAAGTTTTTTCATTTCTCGAAACCGCTTCGCTGTACTTATTATACTGTCTGCTAATAGTATATGCAAGATGTCACTTTCAAAAACGCAAATTTTTTTATTTTTGAAAGCGGAAACTATGTAAAGGCAACCCGAAGGCTGCCCCAGGCATCAAGCCTATCCTGTTTACACAGGTTCATTATCATCTTCATCGACGGAGCTATCTTCATCGTCGTCCTCAAACTCCGGATCGTACCCATAGTCCTCGTCATCGTCCACATAATCAGCATCTGGGTCAGGCTTTGCCGCTTCCTGTGCCTTCTTCTTTTCCTGGACTTTCTTAAATACGAAGAATCCACCACCACAGGCAAGCACAATCAGAGTAAGAATCGCCGGGAGCATATTTGTGGATTTCGGCTTTTCCTCCGGTGTCGGTTCTGTAATTTCAGGAACTGTTTCAACTACTTCCGGCTTTGTTTCCTCAACCGGCTTGGTGAACTCTGCAACTTCTTCCTCGTCCATCAGCTTGAGCAGGTCGGCTTCATCCACCTGATTCAGAAAATGCACGGTTTCCTCGCCTTATCATCACGGTCAATGATGATATAGAAGTAGTTTCCGTTTTTGGTTACAGCGGTAATGAACTGCTTTCCGCTTTTCGTAGGCGAGCCAGCGTCATCAACCAAAGTCAGATTGCCGTCGGGAGTAAGCGGTAGCATCGGCTCCTCCGGCTCTGTTTCGGGAACTTTTTCTTCGACCGCAGGTTCTTCAGTCGCTACGCTTTCATCTACATAGCAAATGCCGTTGTAGAAAACACGCCAAAACACATTGCACACGCCAGCAATGCGGCTCCAATTTTCTTAAATCTCATTCTGCGTTTCCTCCTCATTCATAGTATTGATCGTATCAGCTTCGGAGCCATATCCGCAGCAAACATACGGAGCAGCTCGGAAAGCTGTTCGGGATTCAGGTTCGCAGCATGAACCATCTCATGGATTTCGGAATTTTCCTCCTCACGGTATCTGCGTTCCAGGTCTTTCACCTTAGCATCCCATTCTGCCCGTTTCTTACGGGCTTTTTCAAGGTCTGCACCTATTCTGTCTAACTTGGCACTCAATCGCCATCCCTCCTTTAGTTTCTGATTCTGCCGAAGCAGTAAAAATGCTGTTGCCAGTAATTCGATTCGATAGAAGCGTAGGAAATGGGGTTTCCGCAGTGGATCATCATACCATTGCCAACATAGATACCAACGTGTGATGCACCGGAGGTATCATAAGTGCCTTGGAAGAAAATCAAATCTCCCGGTTTGGCAGAGCTTTTCGGGATAATGTCGCATACGCCCATCAAACCGTTTGCGGTCAAACGACCAACACTCCAACCGTTTCCGCAGTGATTGATTACATAGGAAACAAATCCGGAGCAGTCAAAGGAGGTAGACGGGCTGCTGCCGCCCCACACATACGGGTATCCCAGATATTTTTCAGCTTCCCGAATCATATTGGCAAATCTTGTGTCTGTCAGCGCTTCGCCCGGAATATCATAATCGGTGTACTCGCCGCCAGGGGTGGCGTAAATGTCATTTCCGAAAATATCCGGTCTGTTGCCCCTTGTCTGAAGCAAAATTCTATATCGCTCCATATCATCTTCCGACAAGCCGGAATTTGAAATCACACTGTTCAAGCCCTTATTTCTGAGCTTCACATTCAGAATATAATATTCGTAATCTTCTTCCTCTGTTGTTGTCTCTCCCGTTTCGGGATCAGTAGAAGATGTTGTTCGTGTACGAATCTCTACTACTTCCGTCAGGGTCAGCTCATATTGTTGCTCAAATAGCCATTGCAGGGTAGCCTGCACCTCATCTCTGGTGTAATCCTCAAACTTCACCGTCAAATACGCCGCCAGCTCATAAGGATTGTGGTTGATTTCATCAAGGTCATACCGGTACTCGTCATATCCGCTATGAGTACGCTCGATATTATTGATTTTATTGCGGAGCGCAGCTTCCAAAGCCTTGTAATCATTGTCCGCACCAATAATATCTTCCTCTTTTGCAGTAAAAGAAGTTCCCAGAATGATCTGTGTGCCGCCTTGGAACATAGCCGAACAAGACGAGAACATCCCTGAGAGTATCATAAAAAGCAGTCCGGCAATCAAAACAAACAGAATCGTTTTAGAGTGTGTGGTGCAGAACTCCGTTACTCTTTCTGTGATGTTCTTGGCTCCCTGAGCTGCTTTGCCCGTTGCCTTGCCTGCACCCTTAGATGCAGAAGCCGTTGTCGAAGCGGTATTCTTACCGGCTTTGGCGGCAGCATATTCTTTCTTGATTGCCCTTTTCTGTTGCCAACGGGAAAAGGGATTGGAACCGGCATCGGGGTTGTCCTTTTTGAACTTCTCATACAGGGCATTTACATTTGCTTTATCTGACTTCTCAACCAGCTTTTCCGCCTTGTCGTAGCTTTCAGCTTGTGACTGTAAACGGCATGATCGACGGTATAGACAGTGGATTCAACAGCCTTGGTCGTTTCCTGCACAGCCTGAACGCCGATATTATCATCCTCATATTCTGACACCGCCCGATGTGCTTTGGATGTGAGCGTGACTGCGGCACCACGGCTTGCCATGTGCTTTGCCACAGATGGGCGCTCGATTTCCGTAAACTCCGCTTTTTCAAAACGGAGCTTTGCTTTACGGGAACCGGCTGCATCTGTTTCCAGCTTTAGCTTCGGCTTTGCCTTTTTAGAAGCCAATTTGTCTGCCGCTTTTTCAGCCCTATCAACCGCCTTATCTGCACGGTCGGCAGCTTTCTTCACATGAGAATCTGCAAGGTCATCTTCGGTAAAACGGAGTCGTGTAGGTCTTTTCGCCATACATTACGCCTCCTTTTCCTGTGCCACCTCGTTTAACTTCGTGGTCATAATGCGATACAGTTCCAGATCTGTCGGGAATCGGTCAATGAACGGCAGAATCACATTGCCATAGAACAGAAGTCCTTCGCCCTCACCGGAGTTGGTTACATAGGACAGCTGATGCGGCGAAATGTTCAACCGCTGTGCCAGAATACTTCGGTCATCGCTTGCCTGATTCAGCATATAGATGAAATCAGAGTTTTCGAGGATGTTGGCAATCTCCGGGGAACGAAGCAGGTCTTTGACATTCTGAGTAATACCGGTCGGCAAGCCGCCCCATTTACGGAATCGCTTCCAGATTTCTACGGAATAGGTTGCCGTCTGTTCTTCCTTCAGAAGCAGATGGAACTCGTCAATATAATATCTGGTCGATTTACCGGCAGAACGGTTGGCAGTTACACGCCCCCAGACCTGATCCTGAACGATCAGCATACCGATTTTTTTCAGCTGATTGCCCAGCTCCTTAATGTCGAAGCACACCAGACGATTCTGAATATCCACATTGGTTCTGTTGTTAAACAGTTTCAGAGAACCCTTAACATAGATTTCCAAGGCGGTCGCTACATGGTGGGCTTCCTTTTCGTCCTGTTTCAGAAGGGCATCATACAAATCCTCAAGGATCGGCATATTCTCAGGGGCAGGATTGTCGAAATATCTCTGGTAAATCTGATGCACACAACGGTCGATAACCGTCTTTTCGATAGGCTGCAAGCCATCCTTACTGCCCATAATCAACTCACAGAGGGACAGGATAAAATCAGCTTTCAGTGCTACCGGGTTGTCATCCTCAGAGTAGTTCAGGTTGATGTCCATAGGGTTGATATAGTTGGTACTGGAGGAGCTGATTTTTACCACCTGACCATTGAACTTGTGAACCAGAGCCGCATATTCCGCTTCGGGGTCGCAGATGATAATATCGTCATCCGTAACCAGGAACGCATTGGTGATTTCACGCTTTGCGGAAAAGGATTTACCGGAACCGGGAGTACCCAGAATCAGTCCGTTGGGGTTCTTGAGCTTCTTTCTGTCCACCATGATAAGGTTGTTCGACAGAGCATTCAGCCCGTAATAGAGCGTTTCTCCACCATTCTGGAACAGCTCCTGCGTGGTGAAAGGCACAAAAATAGCCGTGGAACTGGTAGTCAGGCCACGACGAATCTCAATCAGGTTTTGTGCCAAAGGCAGGCTGCTCATCAGTCCGGATTCCTGCTGAAAATCCAAACGACGCAGATTGCAGTTATGCTTCTGGGCGATGCTCTGTGCCTGGAACACATTGTTCTCCAGTTCCTGCTCGGTGCGCCCGGTGTTCAGCACCAGAAATGTCACCATGAACATTCGCTCATTCTGGCTCTGCAATTCTTTCAGAAGTGACTTCGCATCTTTACCATAGGTAGCAAGGTCAGATGGGATAATGTCCATGTCATAGCCAGAACGCACAGCCTTTTTCTGTTCCTCGATTTTGGAACGGTCAAGCTCGGTGATGATTCTCTTGATGGTCTTAATCGCCGCAGTCTGGTCAACCGACTGGATGTGCATGGTCACGATCTGCGTGGATTCCATATCCAGAAAATCCGCCAGCATACGATCAGACAGGTCTGATGCCGTAATTGCCAGATAAGACATCGAACCGAAGATACTGCCCATCTGGAAGGTGCGGTTGGTCTTAAAGCAAACGCCGTCGGAGCAATGAAGTCCTTTACGGACAGCCCGGATTCCACAAGATACTTCCAATCGAAGAAGAACTTATCATTATCACCCATGTGGAACATAGAGTGCATCAGATGCAGCCGCTCTTTGCCGTTCATGGTAGTGGCAATGACACCCAAACGCCGAAAGTTATTGAGCAGATCGTTTTCGATATGGTTGAGTCTCGGCTTTGCCTGCCGCATGGATTCGGCTTCAATGCCGAATGTCAGGTACTTGGTTTTGGTCAAGCCGTTGTTGCCCTGCGCCAACTGCTTTTTCAGCATCTGGCTATACTCGGCACGGACGGGATTGAAGCTGTCCTTCTTGAACGGGATACGGATACTCTTTTCAAAGCTTTCAGCATCGGTACTCAGGTTCATAAAGGAAAGCTCAAAGTGAATGGAGCTGTCAAAGAAATTCAGGAAACTGCACCACTCATCGAAGATGGCAGTCTTATCTTCCTGCTGTGCCAGCTGATAGTTGATGTCCTGAAACTGAATGGTCTTGGTGTAATAACTGTCAGTGACACGGCAGATGCCATCCGGGAACATTCTCTGAAAGGGAATGGACTGCTGTGCAGTCTGCGGAATACCGTTGTCCTTCTTTGCCCGTTCCACAACAGCTTTAATTTCTCGCTGCTGCTTCCGATTCAGATTTGCAGGCATTTTGATGTTTCTTGCCTGTGGCTTCTTTTTGAAAAACAATTCGTTCAACCTCCTTTTCCAGTTTGTACTGACGCATCAAAGCGTCATAATAGTTGTCCGTCTGATAAGGGCGAACCTTGGGACGAACGAATTTGGTCTGAATGAAGTGTTCTACAACCACTTCCAACGGCTGACTATCCTTTTCATACATTGCCAGAAAGAACAACGGTAACATGACGATCATCATGGACAGTGCTGCAAGGCTCACATTTCCGGTTGCTTTGACCAGAAAGAAAATCGGCACTCCGATGAGCGCCGCCGCACCAAAGCAAAGTAACTGCCGTTTCGTCAGATTGAAGAACACTTTTGTTTTTACCCTCGTCAGGTCACGAGGTACGGGAATATACGCTGCCAAACAATTTCCTCCTTCCCTTAGTGAGCGCTGAATACACCCTTCGCAAGCGAACCAGTCTTAAACAGGGTGAAGCACAAAAGGACGGTGTAGCCCATAACACCCCAGATAGAACCGATGATGTCATCACTGAATGCGATAGACTGAATCAGCACCGCATAAATGCCCACGCAGATCATAATCAGGAATCCCTGGAATCCGATTGCAAACAGCGAACGCAGATAATTCTGTCCGATATTGCTCTGTTCTCTGTTTCCAAAAGTGGAAAGCGGAATCGGGGCAAGGCTGACCATCAGATAAATTTCAATCATTCGACCGTAGACGATCACAAAGATGATGATTGCCAAAGCGGACATCGTGACCTGCACGATAAAGGATTGCAGGAACAAGCCGAGCAAAGGACCCAAATCCATTGCCATCAGCGTTTCTTCCATTGTTTCCAATGCCGAAGCATCTATGGCAGTATTTCCGGATATGATACCGGCGCTTGCGTTTATAACGTGCTGTGTCACATCAAACACAGCCATCGTGATATTGAATGTGTTTGTGATTAACATGACCGCAACAAAAGTCTTGAACACCCATTTGAAGAAGATCCAGGTTTCAAAATTTGCCAGATTGTTGTGGTCAATAATCATCTGAATTAGCTCATAACAGGCAATGAAGGTCAGAATCAAGCCTGCGATTGGGATAATCACTGACTCGGAGATGTTTCGTACCATGGCAAAGACACCCGGCGAAAAATTCGCCGGGGTCATGCAACGGAGGTTGCTATCTCGCCAACCTGGTTGTTGACGGACTCAAACATCCCCGACAGATTTCCCATAATAGCTGAAACGAGCATTTCTTTCAGCCAGTCTGTGATCTGTTGGAGTATGCTGTCCAAAGGCGATTACCTCCTTGTTTTGTGATTAACCGAACAGTCCGGAGAGCAGAGGTACAAGGGTGGTGCCGATGAGGGCAACACCGCCGCCAGCCATGAGCTGCTTCATGCCCTGGGACTTTGCTTATGTGTGATAAAGAAGCAATAGAAGTGCAAAAAATTTTGCCGTTCCTATCCGACACTTGGCCATTGTGTCGGATAGGTCGGGCGGTTATTCGGGCAAGTCAATCTTGCGACAAAGCTGTAATAAATCTCAATGTCCTGCCTGCGGGTGCCGTTCTCATCATAGCTGCACTCATGCACCACAATTTTCTCGATCATTTCCCGCAAGAGAGTGGGGGTCAGTTCTTCAAAGGCAAGGTGCTTGCGGACAATGCCCATAAATTTCTCGGCGTTGACGGTAGCTGCCTGTGACTTGTCCAGTTCGGCTTGCAGGGCGGCGGCTCTCTTTTTCAGCTCCGCTTGCTCGGCTTCGTAGTCAGCCGACAGTTCCATGAAACGCTCATCGCTGATTTTGCCGTTTACATTGTCCTCATACAGCCGCTTGATAATGCGGCTGATTTCAGAAATGCGTTCCTGCGCCTGTTCAAGCTGCTTGATGGCTGCGGCGGTCTTTCGCTTGCCGCCGATCTCGTTCTGCTGGACAAGTAGTTTCACAAACCGGCTCTCATGCTTGGCTGCGTATTCGGTCACTTGCCGGAGATTTGCCAGGACACCAGCGGTCAACAGATCGGTGCGGATAAAGTGCGCCGTACAGTTGCGGGTGCGCTTCTTGTAGCTGCCGCAGATGTAGCAGTCCTGTTTGCGGTCTTTGTTCTGATACCGCTGCTGATACAGCACATGGCCGCAGTCGGCGCAGAACAAAATCCCGGAGAACAGCCCCACTTCATCGTAGCGGTTCGGGCGTTTGCGCTGTTTGCGTAACTCCTGCACCCGTTCCCATGTTTCCTTGTCGATGATCGGCTCATGGTGGTTCTCGAAAATGGCCTGCTTCTCGACGGGGTTCTCTATGCTGTGCTTGACCTTATAAGAAGGCTTTTCCGTTTTGAAGTTCACCAGACATCCGGTGTACTCTCGGTTTTCGAGGATATGAACGACGGTGTTGGTCGCCCATTTGCACTCATAGCCTGGGTGATAACGGCGGGTGCTGCCTGTCCGCTGATATTCCAGCGTCCCCGGCGTGGGGATTTGCTGCTCCGTCAGCATACGGGCAATCTTGGTCGGGCCGTTCCCGGCAAGGCAAAGCTGGTAAATCTGCTGCACCACCGGGGCGGCTTCCTCGTCTATAATAAAATTCTCGTCCTCGTCCATCACATAGCCGTAAACCGGCTTGCTGGTAACAGGCTTGCCGCTCATGCCTTTTGACTTTTTCACTGCCTTGATTTTCTTGCTCGTATCTCTCACCAGCCATTCATTGAACAGATTTCGCAGCGGGGTAAAATCGTTGTCCATGCCCTCGCTGGCACTGTCCACATTATCGTTGACAGCGATAAAACGCACACCCTTTTGAGGGAACAGCATTTCCGTGTAAAACCCTACCTGCAAGTAGTTTCGCCCTAACCGGCTCATGTCCTTGACGATGACCGTACCCACTTTCCCGGCTTCAATGTCCGCAAGCATGGCTTGAAATCCGGGCCGCTGGAAGTTCGCGCCGGAAAAACCGTCGTCGGTGTACCAGCGCAGATTGGTAAAGCCGTTCTGTTTTGCGTAGGTTTCGAGTATCCTTTTTTGGTTCGATATGGAATTACTCTCGCCTTGCAATTCATCCTCGTGGGACAATCTCGGATAAAGGGCGGTAATGAGGTTTTGGGTGGCTTGTCTTAACATAAAAATCTCCATTCCGCCGCCTTTCAGTTGGCGGCACAAATAGTAATGAAAGTGATTCACACCTTCAAGTTTTCGTGTTACAATAGACATGATTTTATAAGGCATTCCCGGCATCAGTATCAGATGCACCCACCCGTTTGCTTATTGATGTGCAGGTGCGCCTCTTTATCTAGGTGGGAATACTCTTAATTTGGTTCACTATGTGAGCCTGTTTTTTGTATCTACTCCACGATTTTGGCTCGATTTTCTTTCTTTCACACTATCCTCCGTTTCCGACAGCCAGCCCCACTATTCCGTGGTTTCATTGTACCACGGAACGGCGGGGGCTGTACAGCGGCAAAAGCGTTAAATTTGCTTCTTTACAGCTTTTCAATTTTCCGATTTTTATGGTATGGGTTGTCGTCCCATATTTGCAGTAGAAAAGTTCATAACTCCGTGGTATACTCTGATTTAACAAAAAAATCAGAAGTTAAAGGAGAAAACATGAAGTATACAATAGATGAATTAACCGCGGCCAAAAGGCAAATTGATTCAACTCTGCACAAGCTAAGAGAAACAGTAAAAACATTTGAATCAAAGGATAATTCCGAGCGTTATAAATCACAAATCACATTGGCAAAGAGAAGAATAAAAGCCTTTGAAATTGCAAATTATTTTATAGAGAATGAGATTAAGAATTGCTAAAGCACTTCCGATTTTCGTTCCAGCGGTCATGCTCCCTGGCATGGCCGCTTTTCCATGCCCCGGTTCACGCCGGATAAGTCGGCTCCTGTGTAGCAGCGGCTTCCGCTTCCAGTACCCGCGCCATTTTGTCGGCGGCTGTGGTTGTGGTGTCTTTCTTGAAATAGCCGGACACGACAAGGACGGAATTGCCCATGCGGATTTCCGTCACACAGTCAGGGCGGCGGGTGGTGCGGGTGTCGTGCTGCTTGTTATCTGCCATAGGCAATACTCCTTTCAGTCGGTAATCAGTTTCTTCATGCTCTCCATTTTCCGCTTGGCGGTTTCCTGCCGGAAGTTGTCGCCGGTAAAGCGTACCGGGACGCACATGGAAAGCAGGCGGTCATAAATCCGGGAATGGGCGGTGTCCTCCGGGTTGTGCAGGTCGTCCAGCGTAAGGTTGGTCGTGACGATCAGCGGCTTGCCGCTGCGGTAACGGCTGTCAATCACATTGAACACCTGTTCCAGCCCGTATTCCGTCCCGCGTTCCATGCCGAAGTCGTCAAGGATCAGCAGCGGATAACGACAAAGGCGGGAAATGTACTCGTTGCGCCCCTCAAAGCTGGCGGCAAGGTCATTGAGGATAAGAGCAAAGTTCGTCATGCGGACGGGGATTTCTTTCTCCATGAGGGCGTTTGCGATACAGCCTGCAAGGTAGCTTTTGCCGGTGCCTACGCCGCCCCAGAACAGGCAGCCGATATTGTCTGTCCGCATATCTTCCCAATGCTCCACATACCGGCGGGCAAGCCCGGTCTGCGGGTTCCTGCCGTTGTCGTTCTCGAAAGTCCAGTCCCGCATGGTGGGGTCGGTAAAGCCCCGGCGTTTCAGTTCTTCCACGGTGTCAAGGTGTCTGCGCCGCTTTTCGGCGGCTTCCCGTTCCTCGCGGGCGGTTCTCTGGCAGTCGCACTCTGCCGGGTGGCGGTCGCGCCCGAAGATAGCGCCTTATCCGGCGCAAAATAGGCTTCTTTCGGCTTGCGGCACTTGCCGCAGTACAGTAAACCGTCCTCGCCGGTGTAGTCCTCCGGCTCCGGGATGGTGGTCGTCATATTCTCCAAAACCGCGTTGATTTCATTCTTCATAAACTCTCGCCCTCCTTGCATGAGTAGTCTGGTATGCCCTTTTTAGGGGCTTCCTTTTTGTCGTTCCCCGCCCATATCCGCAGGGCGGCGGCATAGTTCTGGTAGCTTTTCCCGTTGGCGGCAAGGTAGCGGCTCATTTCCTCGATGAACCGTTCCAGCCTGTCAGGGTACTCTGCCTGCAACTCGTCGTATTCGGTCTGTGACAGAAAAATATTTCCATATCGGCCATAGGGCGCGGACGGCCCCCCACTCACTCCCTTTGTTTGGCTCTCTGTAAGGTTGTTTATAGTAGTTTGGTTAGGGGACGGTTTTCCGACCATCATAAGGTCGGTTTTCTGACCATCAGTAGGACGGTTTTCCGGCTCTATGAGGGGCGGACTTCCGGCCATCAGTTGGTCTGAAAACTGTACCTGTGGCACTGGCGGTACTTTGACATAAAGCCGGTTCGGTGCGGAGAAGCCGCCCCGTTCCCGTTCCAACAGCCCCGCCGTGTCCAGTTCATTAAGCGCCCCCTTGATGGTGGTGCTGCCTTTATCCAGTATTTCTGCTATCTCCGCGATGGGATAGATAATATAAATCCTGCCCTCGTCGTCCAGCCACTTGTTTTTCTGGGAGAGGGTGGAACGGTCTAACAGCAGCGAATACAGCAGCTTGGCGGTCTGTGAAATCTCCATTTTCAGCAGGAAACGGGGATACGGCAGATAGGCGGGCAGCCGCGTGTCTGCCCTGATATAATCAGCGATAGGATCACCTCCCTGTGTTCGGGTTGATTTTAGCGTATTGTCACGCATTAAAACGCCGTTTCCGGGGGAAAAGGATAAATGTATCGCGTACCCTTTGACACCCACGAAAAAAGCCTTGATTTATGCGGGTTTGAAAGGCTCTAAAGCGTGACATCTCTGCCTTTGTTTCCGCTTTCTCTCGGCGGCTTTGATTTTCTTCATGCGCCCGGCGCAGTCGGGGCAGTATTTTCCCCGGTTGGATTTGGGGACAAAGGCCGCCCCGCAGACGGCACACCGTTTCCGGCTTCCCCGGCACAAGAGGGCTGCGGCCAGCTCCCCGTCAAGGGGCAGGACAGCCACACGGAACCAGTGGCACATGAGGGAAAAGGAAATGCTCTGGACGCACACGCAAGGCTCCCCGTCGTCCAATAGCAGGCAGTTCCCCTCATCGTAGTTACAGCACTCATGTACCAGCCGCCGCGCCCGCCGGTGCTGGCGGTAGTCCATGTGGGGCAGGTTATCGCTCATGGCTCTGCTCCTTTCTGCGGTGCGGCTCGTCCCGGCGCAAAATCTGGTCGATGTTCCGCTTGACGGTCTGCAACTCCTTGAACCGCTGTTTCTGTTCGTGATAGGTGTTATACAGGCCGTCTTTCTCGGAGATAAGCTGCTCGATCTCGGCCTGCAACGCTTTCCGGGCGGGCAGCTTGGTAATGCCATGCGCCTTGAAATACCGGGCTGCTGCGTCGGCTATGATAAAATCGCTCTCATGGGCCTGCCGGTATGCGGCGCGGGCTTTCTCGGATTTCTGTGCCCGCAGCCCGTCGCGGGCGGCCTTGGTCTGGGCGTAGGCCAACACCTGCCGCTGCAACTTCTTTTTCCCTTGCAGCTTCGTTTCCAGTGCTTTCAGTTCGCCGCTGGTCTGGCGCATTTTCTGATAGGCGGTGTCAACGGCGGCTTCTAACTGCTCCGGGGAAGTAAAGCCGTATTGCTGGTAGACGGACAGCGTTTTGGCGGCCTGCTTCAGATTGTGTATCTTCGCCCAGCGTTCATAGCCCCGGCCTTTGCCCTCGGCCATTTTCTGCTCAATGTCCACAAGCCGCTGCACTCCGTCCTGTTTCGGGGCGGCTATCTCGGCTCTGGCAACCTGCAAGCGGTCTTTTATGGTGCGTGGGGGATCGGGGGATCTGGCTGGCGCTTCGGCTGCTCTGGCGGCGTTTTGCTCTAAAACGGCAAAGACAGCGGCGCGGTCAAAATCGTCGCCCAGCTTCCGGGCGGTAATTGGCTTTGTCCTGTCCGGCGTGAGGTAGGAAAGCCGCCCCCGGCTCTCCTTGACGGTCACACCCTCCTGCAGCAACAGAGAGGAAAACTCGTCAAAGCTGGCGGCGGTGGCAAGGGCTTTCCGTAGGGTCTGCCGCAGCTTCTCCTTGTTCGTTTCAAACTTGGTCTGCCGGGGCGTGATACTATCGGCAATCATGGGGCGTTCTGCTTGTCCAGCGCGGCCTGTCCCTTTTTCTGCGCCCAATACTCCCGGTCGGTGACGCGGTTCTTGCTGCCGTTCAAGAGGTCGATTTGATAAAGCCCCTCCCGGTGGCACATCTCCATGACTTCGGATTTGAAGTAGCGCAGGGCAGCGTCGGTACATCGGTGCTTGCAGCCGACTTTCGTATCGGCCGGCCTGTCCATGTAGGGCAGGAACGGCACTTCCTCAATCCGCAGGCTGTTTATGACGATATGCACATGAATGTTGCCGCTGTGGTTATGCCCGTCCGGGTGGGTGCAGACAAGGGCCTGGTGGCCGGGAAAATGCTCTTTACAGAATTGTTCCCCCAACGCCTGCGCCCGGTCTACGGTCAGGCCGTTGTCCGGCCCGTCCCGCGGGTCAAAGCTGATGATGTAGTGGTGGCTTTTCACATCTTCCCGCCGCTGGTTTTTCTGATAGCGGAGATTGGCCCGCATACACGCAACGGCAAAATCCTCCCCGTCGCAGTTCAGCGTGGACAGCCGGTAGTCCTCGCGGGGGATAAGCCTGCCGGTTTCATCAAGGACGGGCTTCATGGTAAACTCGTCATGCTCAAAGAGAAGATATTGCTCGGCGGCTCCGTAGTCGGCGTTTTTAGAGTTGATATGCTTGAGTGTTGCCAACCGCGTCACCTACTTTCTTGAGGACTTCATACTTGAGGACGGCAAGGTCGGATATGGCGGCGCGTACCTCGCCGGAAAGGGTGTTGTAGGGTACGCCGTATTCGTTCAGATACCGGGCAATCTGATTGAGGTTGCCGCCGATCCTGCCGTACTCGGCTGTCAGCTTCCCGACAGCGGAAAGCAACTCGTCATTGACCGACGACACATGGACAACCGGGCGTATGGTCGCCCGCCGTATCGCCTGCCGGAGAAATTCGGACTGGCTGATACCATAGGGCGCAAGCCGCGCTGTGAAGTCGGCATACTCATCTTCGGACAGCCGGGTTTTCACAACGCGGCTGCGGTGGGGCGTGTTGTATTTCTTTCGCATGGTGTGACCTCCTTTCTCGCCCGTAAGGGCGCATGAGCAGGGTTTGGGGAAGGCACTCCCCAACAAGTTTCCCGCGAGGGGCAAAACTGCAGAATTGCGGATTTTGGCACCGTGGTAGAAACTTGCTCTCCGTGACTGCAAACTTTCTCTCACTTCCGTCCGCCACTTTTTTGGAAAACTGCAACCACAAAAGTTTGTTTCTCTTTTTCTGCTACTACTAATCCTGTAAAGGGCATTCCTGCCCGCTTTCGCTAAAATGACACCGGACGCAGTGGTTTCTACCCGGTGTTGGAGAAATCCTTTCTCTTTGCCCTCTACTACGGGTAAATGCTCCAAATGCCAAACACCAGGGCAGAAAAATTCCCTCCTCGCTTACTACTACAACCGGCAGGGGCAAAATGGCCGGGAGCGGAGCCGGACAACAAAAAAGCAGTAAATCTTTTTCAAGACTTACTGCTTTCGCTGGCCGCGTCGGTGGCGGCTGGTATTCAGTTTTTATGACTTGTCCGGTGGTTCGTCAAGCCGGAACTTGAATTGACAGTCAATTAACCGCTGCTTTACATAGTCCTCCACCTCGGCGTTGACCTGCCCGTTCACTTTTGAGAAATAGCGGATATATCCGGCGTAGTGGAGCAGGACAGCGTTCACGGCTTCTGGGTCGCCTCACGGGCTTTGAGGATTGTTTCATAGGGGAGAAGTCTACTCATACCGGCTCACCCCCATTTCTTCGCGTAGCCGCTGCAAGGCAAGCTGGATATGCCGCCCCGCTGTGCTGCGTGACCGGCCAATACACGCGCCGATCACGCGCTGCGGCTGGCGCAGAAAGTAATAGCGCAGGATTTCTTCCCGCGTCTGCTCCGGCAAAACAGAGATCGCGTCGGCAAGGGCGGCGTTGCAGAGCAGGACGGTCTGACCGCAGACGGTAAATGGGTATTCCTCGTCCGGCTCCGACGCGGCAAACTGGACAAACTTCTCGTTCATCAGATAGTCAAGGGAAACTTGCCGTTCCCATTGCCGTTTAAGCTTCAAAATCTTGTCCAAGGCGGCACAGCGGATAACAGTCTTGCAAAAGGCGTTGTACCTGCGCTGGATATATTCTTGATAGGCTATCTGGTCGGTCATGGAAATTCCCCTTTCTGAATAATAGTGCGGGGCGGTGGCACTTCTTGCTGTCGCCCCTTGATTGCCTACCAGCAAAGGCGGGCGGGGCTGTCAACGGCTGCGCATATGCGCCGTTCATCTTGACCGTTGACTGGCTCGGCTGGGTTTGCTATTTACCCGACAAACTTGAATTTATTTTAAGCTATCACGTTTTACCTTCTTAAGCCTTACTATCATTACCATAGGAATTTCTTTGTTGGTTTTAAAACATTCTTCATAAAATCCATCAATGACAAATCCAGCTCTAAAACAAAGGTTAAAAATATCTTGTATGGAACGATGATAATAAATCTGCTCTTTCGGTTGCCCTTCAATCGCTATATCATAGTAACTGTGCGGTGTCATATATTTTTCAGTCAACGTGACAAAACAAGGGTGTTGCGTTGCAAAGACAAAAATTCCGCTTTCCTGCAACAGTTCATAAACAGCCATAAGAAGTGGTTCAATATCCGTAATATCCATAATTGCCATATTAGAAACTGCTTTCGTAAAGGCTCGATTTCTTTTTAATTCTAATATACTTTTTCTATCGGTCGCATCCGCCACACAAAATTCAATTTGTTTTGCATATTGTGATTGCCGTCTTTTAGCCAATTCTATCATTTTTTTGCTGTAATCAAAAGCGACAACCGAAGCGCCTCTTTGTGCAAGATACGAAGAATAATTTCCATTGCCACACGCAATATCCAAAATGTAATCCGCAGGATTAGGAGATAGAAGTTCCGTTACTTTGGGACGCACTACCTCTCTGTGAAATTCATTAGATTCGTCACCCATTGCATTATCCCAAAATTGTGCGTTCTCCTCCCAGATTTTTTTACTTTCCTCTGTTCCCATGTTCTCTCCCACTCCCCAAATTTGCTTTTTTGCTTCCATTAAATCTTCCTTACTATATTCCATTGTTACCCTCCATAACTTCTGATTGTTGCCGTCTTGACGATTATGTATCTTTACATTACCTTCTGAAACATATGGCGCACCTTGTCCAGGCGGCTGTTTGGACGGCGGGGCTGGATGACCGGCTGACCGACAGCGGCCTGATATCCTTTCAGCTCTGTAAGGCATACGCTCCGCCCGTTGGTGTA
>ENA-OQIR01000401-OQIR01000401.1-human-gut-metagenome-genome-assembly--contig:-NODE-401-length-19111-cov-4.283923_pt1 | contig 19111 bp, 25 predicted proteins | sample MGYA00242580_ERZ504745 | MGnify/ENA primary metagenome ERZ504745 (study PRJEB26092, sample SAMD00036214) | human gut metagenome | host: Homo sapiens | study: EMG produced TPA metagenomics assembly of... | reverse complement strand
TGAACAGGTACGCGGCCTTGGACATCGTAGCCTTGATGTCGCCGGCGAACTCGGCGAGCAGCTGCGGGCGAGACTTGAGGTCTGCCAGCTTCTTGGCGCCTTCAGCATCGTAGACGGTGCCATCAGCAAAGCCGCCCTTGATGATCAGTGCCTTATTGGTCTTGGCGAAGTCACGCAGGGTCTTCGCAGCTTCGATGAAGTCACCCTTCACGAAGGTTACAGCGGTCGGGCCGGCGAGGATCTCATCGAGACCTTCGATGCCAGCTTCCTTGGCTGCGATGCGGACCAGCGTGTTCTTAGCCACAGTGTAGGAAGTATCGCGGCCTAGCTTTTCGCGCAGTTCAGAGATCTGCGGAACGGTAAGCCCGCGGTACTCGGTCAGGTAGATAGCGTCAGCTTCACGGAACTTATCCGTAAGCTGGGCGACCACCGCTTCCTTTTCGGGCCTCTTCATGGCGTTCCTTCCTTAGTCAACCATTGACTGTGAAGCAGGAACGTTTCGCCGGGCAATAAAAAAGCCCTGCACGCAGGCAGAGCAACATTCGACCGCTAAGCGGAAAGCCCTTGGTGGGCGTATGTTCTTCAACCTGCGTTGGCTTGGCGAACCAAACTTCGTGAGCGCTTATGCGCCCCAACCAACGGTCTGTGGTTTACAGACGAATAACCTACGGCCATGCTTGGACTTACGATCATTCGGGCGTGTCGCACTTCACGAATCCTCATGACTTACTCAGGTGTTACGGTTAGGCCTTGTTTGGAATCCCACGATTCCATGAGGCGAGTCGCAATTCTCGCCGGAACGCGCCGCGCACCAGCCGGAACGTTCCTACCAACCCAAGAGATAGAGATAGAGAAAATGGAAAAATTCTTCCATCTGAAGGAGAACGGCACCACCGTGTCCACTGAGGTCATGGCCGGTCTGACCACGTTCTTCGCAATGTCATATATCATCATCGTCAACCCGCAGATCCTGTCGCAGACCGGTATGCCGTGGGGTGGCGTGTTCCTCGCAACCATCATCGCAGCCATTGCGGGCACGCTCGTCATGGGCCTGTTCGCCAACGTTCCGTACGCTCAGGCCGCCGGCATGGGCCTCAACGCGTTCTTCACCTACACCGTTTGCTTCGGTCTCGGCTTCACCTGGCAGCAGACCCTGTGCATGGTGTTCCTGTGCGGCCTGATCAACATTCTGATCACCGTCACCAAGATTCGTAAGATCATCATCCAGGCCATTCCGGAAGTGCTGCAGAACGCCATCGGCGGCGGCATCGGCCTGTTCGTGGCCTATGTCGGCTTCCTGAACGTCGGCTTCTTCACCTTCACCACCAAGGCCGACGCCAAGAACGGCGACACCGTGCAGGCGACCCCGGGCCTTGCTGTCATGAACAATCCGACCATCTGGCTGTTCATCATCGGCTTGTTCCTCGCCATCATTCTCACCGTGCTCAAGGTGCGCGGCGGCATGCTGATCGCCATCGCGGTCACCGCCATCGTCGGCATTCCGATGGGTCAGACCACCATGGCCAACTCCATCTCCATCGGCGACACCTTCGCCCAGCTGCCGCAGACTTTTGGTGCGATCTTCAGCGCCGAGGCTTCCCCGCTCTGTTCTCCGACGTGTCGAAGCTGCCGATCATTCTGCTGACGATCTTCGCATTCTCCATGTCTGACACCTTCGACACCATCGGCACGTTCATCGGCACCGGCCGCCGCACCGGCATCTTCTCCGCGGAAGACGAGGAAGCCCTCGAAAATGGTTCCGGCTTCTCCTCCAAGATGGACAAGGCGCTGTTCGCCGATTCGATCGCAACTTCCATCGGCGCCATCTGCGGCACCTCCAACAACACCACCACGTATGTGGAATCCTCCGCAGGTATCGCAGCCGGCGGCCGCACCGGCCTGACCTCCGTGATCGTGGCCATCTGCTTCGCCCTGTCGGCCTTCCTCTCCCCGGTCATCTCCGCCATTCCATCCGCCGCAACCGCAGGCGTGCTCGTGGTGGTGGGTTGCATGATGGCATCCTCGCTGAAGGAAATCGACTGGAGCGATATCTCCGAGGCCGTCCCGGCGTTCTTCGCTCCGTGTTCATGGCGTTCAGCTACTCCATCTCCTACGGCATCGCCGGCGGCTTCATCACCTACTGCCTGATCAAGACCTGCAAGGGCAAGGCCAAGGAAGTGCATCCGGTGATCTGGATCGTGTCGCTGCTGTTCATTCTGGACTTCGTCATCACCGCGATCCTGTAGTTTCGAACGCCAGCTCAAATCGGTATTTAAACAACTGATTTGAAAATACGATAGGGGCGATTCCGCTTTCACTGCGGAGTCGCCCCTATTGTTGTATCGCTTGTTTTCGTACTGCTTTTTAGTGAACCGGCTTATGCGATGGCTTTCGAGAAGGCGTCAACCAGACCTTCCATCCAGGCCGTCAAGGAATCGTATTGTTCCGGCATTTGCTCGGTCAGATTAACCATTGGCACGTTTGCGGATTTCGCGGCATTCGTGATTTTGCCCGTCAACTCGCTTTCCTCCTGAGTATTGACGACCAAAAGCTTGATTTCACCCGCCTTCAGCGCATCGGTGAACTGTTTGATATCCGTTGGTGTCGGCTCGCTTTCGTTCGCGGTGGCTTGCGCGTACCCACTTGGCGTTGCGTCGGCCAGACCCATGTCTTCCGCCAGATAGCTTGCCACGGATTCCGTTGCCGCGTACGCCAATCCATCCGATTTCTGTTTCACTTCGGCGATTTTGCCTTCGACGTTACCTTCCTCCGTCATCCATTGATCGTTCAGCTTGTCGAAATCGCTCTTTTTTGCGGAATCGGCCTTCGCATAGGCGTCGGTGATTGCTTGCGCCATGGCTTTGCGCACGTCGGCGGAGAACCATATATGCGGATTGTCTCCATCCTTCACACCACCGACTTCAGCGGCATTGACGACAGTGGCTTTGGCGGATTGCGCCGCTTTGACCGCCCACGCGTCGTATCCGGCTCCATTGACGATGATGACTTGCGCTTTCTGCAGTTTGGCAATATCCGACGTTGTCGCTCATAATCATGCGCATCCACATTAGTGGAATTGATGATGCTGGTTACGTTGACGTTGTCTCCGCCCAGGGTTTTCGCCACGGTACCCCACTGATTCACGGAAGCGACCACTTCGATGGTTCCGTTTTTTTCGGATGTTAATTGGCCTCTTCCGCACGCAGCAACCGACGCAAGCATTCCTACAGAAGCAAGTGCGGCAATCGCAATTCTCGCAATACGGTGCATGATAGATCCTCCCTAACGTGATACAACGCCATCATAACCTAAATTGAGAATCATTATCAATAGGGCGTGTCGTGATCAAGCATCACATACAAAAACTCCCGCTCAGGGAACGGCCGCCACGAACGGAATCGAAATGGTTAGCGAAGTAACCGCTTTCGACCGCACATTCGTACGACAATTCCCCGCAAGCGGGAGTAAGAGATGATCTGCCGATCAGCCAAAGCGTGCAAGCTCGCAGGAAAAGGAGCCTTGCCAAGGCAAGGCACTATTCCCTGCCTCGATGCTGTCGCACCTCGGCGCCGCCTACAAACAGCCCACCGGACTGTTTGCCTAACGGCGGCGCTACCAAGGCAAGGCACTATTCCCTGCCTCGATGCTGTCGCACCTCGGCGCCGCCTACAAACAGCCACTGGACTGTTTGCTTAACGGCGTCGCACCGGACCGACGCTACGCTTTGGCAGATCGGCTTTGCCGATCAGCCGCGTGCAATTAAGGAGCTTCGCAAAGCGAAGCACAATCCGCTGGCTCGCTAAAGCTCGCTTGCGTCGGTCCACTGGACCGACGCTACGCTTTGGCAGATCGGCTTTGCCGATCAGCCAAAGCGTCCCGATACGTAACGCTCGGCTTCTTCGTTCTGGGGGTTATTGAACATGGTGGTCGTGTCGGTGAAATACTCGAGGTGACCCGGCTGGCCGACGGCTTTCAGGTTGAAGAAGGCGGTGTAATCGGCAATACGAGCAGCCTGCTGCATGTTGTGCGTCACGATCACGATGGTGTAGTCGTTCTTCAGCTCGTTGATCAGATCCTCGACAGCCAGCGTCGAAATCGGGTCAAGAGCGGAGCACGGCTCGTCCATCAGCAGCACCTGCGGGTGCACGGCCACGGCGCGGGCGATGCACAGACGCTGCTGCTGGCCACCGGAAAGGCCGATGCCCGGATTATCAAGACGATCCTTGACCTCGTTCCACAGGTTGGCGCCACGCAGAGCCCACTCGACCAGATCGTCCGCATCGGACTTCGAAATCTTACGGTTGTTGAGCTTCACGCCGGCGAGCACGTTCTCGCGGATGGACATGGTCGGGAACGGGTTCGCGCGCTGGAACACCATGCCGACATCGCGGCGCACGGCAACCGGGTCGATGTCCTTGTCGTACAGGTTCTTGCCTTCCAGCAGCACCTCGCCTTCGCAGTGGGCGCCCGGAATGATCTCGTGCATACGGTCGAGCGTGCGCAGCACCGTGGACTTGCCACAGCCGGAAGGTCCGATGAAAGCGGTGACCTTGTTGGCTTCGATGTTGATGTTCACATCTTCAACGGCCAGGAAGTCGCCGTAGTAGATGTTCAGATGATTGACATCAATACGTTGTCCCATTTTGGTTCCTTATATGTTGTTTCTGTATGTAAGACTACCGCTCATCGTTCCGACTTGACTGCGAAGATCTTCGCCACGAGTCGACCGATAAGGTTGAGGATAAGCACGATGAGGATCAGCACGAGAGCCGCAGCCCATGCGCGTTCCATCGGGATGGTGGTCACGCAAGAAGCGTCGGCCGAAGCCGGGCAGTTCGCGTTGAGCTTGGAGTACTCCTGGTAGACGTACACCGGAAGGGTGGTCATCTGGCCGGAGAAGAGGTTGACATTCGTGGAAGCGATATAGCCTGCGGTCATCAGCAACGGAGCGGTCTCACCAATCACACGGGCGACGGCGAGAATCGCACCCGAAACAATGCCCGGCAAAGCGGTACGCAACACGATCTTCGTAATCGTGCGCTGCTTGGTAACACCCAAAGCGTACGACGCTTCACGCAAATCGTGAGGTACGATCTTCAGCATTTCCTCGGAAGACTTGACCACGGTCGCAGCATCAGCAACGACAATGCCACGGAACCTTCGAAACCGTTGATGGTGCCAGGTCCAATCAGAATCACGAACATCGAGAACGCGAACAAACCGGCGACGATGGACGGAATACCGCTCATCACGTCGACCAGCAGTGTGATGACGCGAGCCAACTTGCCACGGTTGGAATATTCAACCAGGTACACGGCGCACATCAGACCGATCGGAATGGAAATGACCATAGCACCGAACGTGATTTCCAACGTACCGATGATGCGTGCTGAATACCGCCGTAACCACCGGACGGTGTCGGATTGCCGCCGACCACGCCGGTCATGTTATAGCTCAGGAAGTTGAGATTCAGCCTCTTGACACCGTTGATTATGGTGGTGATCAGCACCGAGAACAGCGGAATCAGCGCCACAATGAACGCAAGCGCGATCAGCACGCGCATCGCGAGATCCTTACGCTTACGTGCAGCGGTAAAGGAACGGGTCGGCTTGAACTTGTCGAAATCGATGACGGGGGCACCGTCCATCGGAGAAGCGTTGTCATTCACTGCGGTCATCACACACTCGCTTTCTCGGTAAGCTTACGGGCGATGAAATTCACCACGAAAGTAATGAGGAACAGCACCAGGCCGGTGCCGATCAGCACGGACACGCCGAGATTGTTGGCTTCCGGATACTGCGCGGCGATGTTGGCTGCGATCGTCTGGTTCTGCGAGGCCTGCAGCAGCTTGATGGAGTAGTTGAGGCCCGGAGACAGGATCATGAGCACGGCCATAGTTTCGCCAAGAGCACGGCCCAAGCCCAACATCGAAGCGGACACCACACCAGACTTGCCGAACGGCAGCACCGCGAGCTTGACCATTTCCCAACGAGTGGCACCCAATGCGAGCGCGGCCTCTTCCTGAAGGCGCGGGGTCTGCAGGAAGATATCGCGAGACATGGAGGTGATGATCGGCAGAATCATGACTGCGAGCACCACGGCCACGGTGGCGACGGTACGGGAAGGATTGGCGGCAGGACCTGCGAACAGCGGAATCCAGCAAGATACTTGGCCACCCAATTCCAGAACGGGTAGATGGCGGGCACCAGCACCAAGCCGCCCCACAGACCGTAGATAACGGACGGGATTGCGGCAAGCAGATCGACCACATAGCTCAAGGCGGTGGCGAGCTTCTTCGGCGCGTAGTGCGAGATGAACAGTGCGATGCCGACCGACACGAAGAAGGAAATCAACAGTGCCAGCGCGGAGATCAGCACGGTGCCGAACAGCAACGGTCCGACGTAGCTCCAGAAGCTGGAGGCCTTGCCGCCGGTGAAGTTGCTGATGGTTTCGCTATTGGCCTGCTGATCGCCGCCAATCAACGGCCATGCGCGGAACAGCAGGAACAGCGCGACGGCGGCGAGCACCACGAGGATCAGGATGCCGCAGGCGTAGGCCACGCCCTTGAACACCTTGTCCGCGTTTTTGCCGCTTACCGGCTGCTGTGCCGTTTTGCTTTGCGAACTCACGGGTTCTCCTTAACTTGCGATTGCTTGAACAGGTCTACGATGACGTTCGATGACTGGCGATGATGACGTTCGATGGTTACGATTTCCGTTTCATCTACAGGTACCGTTTCAGGCCGCACCCGCTTTCATGTTGCGGCTGCGGCCTGAAACAGACGGTCAGTTGCCGTTCACCGAGAGCTTATCGCTTACTGTATCAAAGCTCACTTGGTTTCGATGGCGTCGATGGACTTGAGGACCTTCTGGCGCATGGTGTCGGACAGCGGGGCGGAGCTGCTGCGGAAGCAGCGGTCTTCTGGCCTTCGTCGCTGACCACGTAGGTGAGCCAGGACTTGACGAACTTGGCGGTGTTGGCATCCTTGTATGCCGGGCAGGCGATGTCGTAGGAGACAAGCACGATCGGGTAGGCGCCGGCCTCGGTGGTGTTGTGGTCGAGCTTGACGACTACACGGTTGTCGCCGGTGGCGGATTCGTCGAGCGGGGAGCGTCCACGACCTTGGCGGCGGCTTCAGCGGAGAACGGCACGTAATCGTTGCCGACCTTCACTGCAACGGTGCCGAGCTCGCCAGCCTGGGAAGCGTCGGCATAGCCGATGGTGCCGTCAGCCTGCTGCACGGTGGAGATCACGCCGGAGGTGCCCTTGGCGCCCTGACCAACCTCGTTCGGCCAGTTCTCGCCGGGCTCATAGCTCCAAGCGTCGCCAGCGGCATCCTTGACGTAGCTCAGGAAGTTCTTGGTGGTGCCGGACTTGTCGGAGCGGTGCACCACGGTGATGTCGAGATCAGGCAGGTCAACCTTCGGGTTCTGCTGCTTGATGCGTCATCGTTCCACTTGGTGATCTTGCCGTCGAAGATCTTGGCGATGGTGTCGGCGTCCATGTTCAGGGTCTTGCCCTTGCCGGAGATGCCGTTGAGGTTGAAGACCACTGCGATCGGGGAGATGTAGACCGGGATGTCGAAGCGTTGCCGGAAGCGCATACGCTCTTGGACTGCTCGACCTCGTCATCGGACAGGGAGGCATCGGAGCCGGCCCATGCGGTGGCGCCGGTCAGGAAGGTGGAAACGCCAGCGCCGGAACCAGACGGGTTGTAAGCGACCTTGGCATCCGGGTTGGTGCCCTGGAAGCCGGCGATCCAAGCTTCCACAGCAGCCTGCTGGGAGGAAGCTCCAGCGCCGGAGAAGTTGCCGGACACGGTCTCGGTGGTCTTGGTGTTGGTACTGGCTGAAGAATCAGTGGTGGAAGCAGTGTTGTCGCCGCAAGCCGCAACGGAAGCCAGCATCACAATGCCTGACACAGCTGCAATGGAACGTACGAGAATGGAATTACGCATTATTCTTTTTCCCTCTGTCAACCTTCTGATGGCGCATGTTTCTGATATTTCATGTTCTGTTGTCGCCATCGTTCTTCATGACAATGTCAAGCCTATTGGTGGTTTGGGGCATGCATAACCAAAATCGGTGAACGGAAGATGAACACTCTACGACACTTCGGACGTTTTCGTCATTTCCATTCACCGATCTTCGGCGACTACCGTGATACCACGGTCTTACATTCAGTTATTAATCGATAATCAATACTTCGGCAATTTGCGATGATTACTGGAATCGCAGCATTTTATAATATATATTTTCAGCCATCGCGATATTTTCGCTTTATTCCGCAGGAACGTCGATTTTGTAGCCCAAACCACGCACGGTGGTCAGATATTTCGGATGCGCCGGATCCTCCTCGATTTTGGAGCGGACACGCTTGACGTGCACATCCAACGTCTTGGTATCGCCAACGTAATCGGACCCCCAAATGCGGTCGATCAGCTGGTGGCGGGTCATCACACGTCCCTTGTTCTGCATGAGATATTCGAGAAGCTCGAATTCCTTCAGCGGGAAGAACACGTTCTCTCCGCGCACCATCACCTCATGCTGGCCGATCTTCATGGAAATGTCGCCGCAGATCAGCGGAATATCGCCATCGGAGGTTTCCGTCGCGTCGGCCACCATCTGGTTACGTCGCAGCACCGCACGCACCCGCGCCAGCAGCTCTCGGAACGAATACGGCTTGGTGATGTAGTCGTCCGCGCCGATTTCCAAACCGACCACCTTGTCGATTTCCGCGCTTTTCGCGGTGAGCATGATGATCGGCACACGGCTTTGTTCACGAATTCTGCGGCATAGCGCGGTGCCGTCGAGCCCGGGCAGCATCAGATCGAGCAGCACCAGATCGATGCCGCCTTTGGTGAAAAGTTCCAGTCCTTCCTCACCGGTGGCCGCGGCGGACACGTCGTAGCCTTCGCGGGTGAGCTGGTAGACCAGCGGCTCTCGATACGATTCCTCGTCCTCGACGATCAGAATGCGCGTCATCAATGCTTCTCCTCTGTGTGCTCTTGTTGATTGGAACGCTGACTGATTTGGTTATTTTCTTGAATTATTCGATTGGAAGCTGCTCTGATTCACTAATTTCCGCGGTTTCAGATTTCGCAGATTTCTCGTCTTGCTCCGATTGTGCTTGGGGCAAGGTGATGGTGAAGGTCGAACCTTCACCCTCACGCGACCACACGGCGATAGTGCCTCCGCAATCCTGCACGCAATGTTTGGTGATGGCCAAACCCAATCCTGTACCCCCCGTTTCGCGGGAGCGCGCGGGATCGACACGGTAGAATCGCTCGAAAATACGGTCCAACGAAGATTCCGGAATGCCGATGCCCTGATCGACGACACGAATTGCGACCTTGCCATCGCCACTGCCGACACCGACCGCGACGGTAGTGTGGTCCGGAGAATAGTTGACGGCGTTCTCCACCAGATTCTTCACCGCAGTTTTGATGGTTTCATGGTCGGCGTTGATGAACACATCATCCTCATCGACAGCGTTTACGGCACCCTCGACGTGCACCAGCTTCTGCTTGCCATTCAACGAAAGCACCAGATTGATATGCTTCGATTCGGCCTTCACTTGGTTTTCGACGATCGCCTCGCGTACCAACGCAAGCACGGAAAGCCGTTCCGCATTGAGCACCGCAGCCGCGCTTTGCGCCTTCTGCAAGTCGATCAAGCGATGCACCAATTCCGTCAATCGTTCGGATTCCTTGGACACACGACCAGCGAAATACTTCACCATATCGGGATCATCTGCAGCATCGCCAATCGTTTCGGCAAGCAGGGAAATCGCACCTGCCGGGGTTTTCAATTCATGCGAAACGTTCGTCACGAAATCACGACGCATGATTTCGAAACGACGCTGCTCGCTCATGTCGGAAATGAAAATCGCAAACAGATCATCGGAAATCTGACCGACGCGCACATGCAGATACAGCGTGTCGGAAGGACGGAACTTGCCTGCCTCAATGCCCTTGCCGTCGGTGTTCTTCGCGGCCGCACGGGCGGCGCGATCCAACGGAATCGACAATTCACGCTCACGCACCACGCTGTCGGTCGACACCAATCGCAGAATATCGCGGATTTCGGCAAGCGTCACCGCACGGTCTTCAACAATGCCGAAACATTGCGCGCCCGGGGACACATATTTGACCGATGCCAGCGAATCGACGACGATCAACGCCTCCGGCATGACGGCAATAAGCTGACGTTCCGTGGACTGCACAGGCACACGCGGACCGAACAGCGACATGTTTTTCTGCGCGCCGAACAGGTTGGATCGTTCGGATCGATCTCATCCTCCCTGAGCTGCACGCCCCGGGCACGCCCCAGCAGAAAGGCGACCACAGCGACGGCGACAACCACAATCGCCATCGCCACGTGCTCCAGCGTCATACGTTAACCTTCCGATAATCCGTCATTCTTCTTCAACAGTAGCGGTTCCGAAAAGCGATTTCCGTACGTGATTCCCTTACGCCATCGGAAGTTTCCCTGCAGTTCACTTTCATGAGATTCGCCATATCGAAATATGAGACGGCCCGTCCAGCAGTCGACGCGCTGGACGGGCCGTGTTGCGACTACATGCGCTTGACGATGTTCACTGCGATTTTCGCCGCAGTGTCGGCATATTCTGAAATGTCGAATTCCTTGAATTCCACGTAATCCGTGTCGGCATTGTCGCTCAACGCGCGAATGACCAGCACGGGCAGGTCATTGCGTGCCGCGACATGCGCCACTGCAGCGCCTTCCATTTCAACCGCGTCCGCACCGGTTTCGCGAATCACCAGCTCCACTTTCTTCGGATCATCCACGAAATAGTTGCCGGTGGCGATGATGCCGGTAATGTGATGCACATTCAGATCGGTCAGCACTTTATCGGCGACTTCAATCAGACGGCCGTCGGAGTGGAATTCCTCCACCGGCTGATCCGCAGTGCCTGGCTTCCATTGGCCGACGAGACGCATGTCAGTGTCGAGGTAGCGCAGCGTACCACCAAGCACCACGTCGTTGATGTGCAAATGCGTGTTGAGATTGCCTGCAATGCCGGAGAAGATCACGGCGTCAGGCTGGTCTGCGTCGATGAGATGCTGCGTAGTGGCGGCGATATTGACGGTGCCCATGCCGCAACCGTTGCCGCAACGTTGACGCGCGTGCCCTTGTTGGTTTCGATGGCGCCGCGCGTCACACTGACGCCGGCTTCCTCCGTTACGGTGATGTCGCTCAATGCGGATGCGATATTGGCAACTTCCTCGTCCATGGCGCCGATGATGGCGATTGTGCTCATACGTCCGTTCCTTTCGATTGCTTTACGCTTTTCGCTCGATTTCGCTTATTTTTGCTTCGCTCACTTCCAGCGGCGCTTGCCCACGGCTTGCGCAAGTTCGCGCAGCAGCTGTTCCGTGGTCTGCCAGCTCAAGCATTTGTCGGTGATGGATTGACCGTAAGTCAGTTCGGCAAGCGGCGCCGGTTTTTGGCTGCCACCTTCGATGAAGCTTTCCATCATGATGCCGGCGATGCCTTCTTCACCGTCGGCGATGCGACTTGCGATATTGCGCACCACTTCGGCCTGACGATGCTCGTCTTTGCCGGAATTGCCATGCGAACAGTCCACGATCAGGCCGTGCGCGGCCGCGGATTCAGCTGGCATTTCCTCACGGATCAGCTTCATGCGTTCGCCACGGATTCGGAGTCATAGTTCGGGCCGCTGCTCGAACCACGCAACACCACATGGCAGTCGGGGTTGCCGAGCGTTTTGACCACGGCCGCGCGACCCATGTGATCGACACCGAAGAACGTGTGCTGTTGAGCCGAAGCAAAACATGAATCGGTCGGCGCTTTGATGGAACCATCGGTGGCGTTCTTGAAGCCAATCGGCATCGACATGCCCGAAGCGAGCTGACGGTGCACTTGGCTTTCGGTGTTGCGAGCGCCGATCGCACCCCAGCTGACCGCATCGGAAATGTACTGCGGGCTGGTTGGTTCCAGGAATTCCGTGGCCGTAGCCAAACCGGCGTCCAATACGCCAAGCAGTGTACGGCGGGCCAACAGCAAGCCTTTCTTGATATTGCAGCTGCCGTCGATGTCGGGATCGTTAATCAGGCCCTTCCAACCGACTGTGGTACGCGGCTTTTCGAAATACACGCGCATCACAATCAGCAATTCGCCGGCCAACTCGTCTTTCAACGCGGCCAAACGACGGGCGTAGTCGAGCGCTGCCGCAGGATCATGCACGGAACATGGGCCTACAATCACCAGCAATCGATCATCCTGACCATATAGGCAGGCGCGAATCTCATCTCGAGAATAGGCGACGATTTCCTGAGCCTGATCGCTGAGCGGCAGATCGCCCAACACTTGCGCCGGTGTGGGAAGCACCTCAAATTCAAGCACTCGGCGGTTTACAATGCGGCTGATGCCAACCTGATCTTCCCATCGTGGCACATCCGTAACCACCAGCGGATTCTTACCTTCATCCATGGCCTGACGGATGGCACGAAGCTCTTCAGGCGTGTTCAGCTGCTGCTGCATCTCACTGCTCTCCTTGGAAATCACTATCTTTCCAAATCACTATCTTTCCCAAGAATAGCAATCACAATGCAAAAACCGTGCGATCACGCAGATTACGCGGTTTTTGCACGGTTTTCTATTTACGATTATTTAGCTTATTCGCGATTATTCGGCAAGCTTGCGGCGGCTTTCGACCGCTTCGGCAAGCGTTCGCAGCAACTGTTCGGTACGTTCCCACGGCACGCAGCGTCGGTGATGGATTTGCCGTACTCGAGCTGGTCGAGCGGAGCGGGCTTCTGATTGCCGGCTTTCAGGAAGCTTTCCATCATGATGCCGCTGATGCCCTGTTCGCCTGCTGCGATGCGGGAGGCGATGTTTTCGATCACTTCAGCTTCGCGCACTTCGTCCTTGCCGCAGTTGCCGTGCGCCGCGTCGATGACAAGACCGTGTTCGCTCGGGCCGGACGCCTTGGAAACCTTCAGATCGGCCAACGCCTTCGCCACGGATTCGGTATCGTAGTTCGGGCCGTGCGAGGAGCCGCGCAACACCAGGTGGCAATCGGGATTGCCCTTGGTTTCGGCGGAAATCACACGTCCGTCAAGATTGATGGACAGGAATGATGCTCGAAGGCGGCCGCGAAGCAGGAGTCGGCTGCGGCTTGATCGAACCGTCGGTGGCGTTCTTGAAGCGATTGGCATCGACATGCCCGACGCGAGCTCGCGATGCACTTGGCTTTCGGTGTTGCGAGCGCCGATCGCACCCCAGCTGATCAGGTCGCAGATGTACTTGCGGGGTGATCGGGTCCAGCCATTCCGTGGCTGCCGGGAGTCCAAGGCTCAGCACATCGGCCAGCACCTTGCGTGCAAGCCACATGCCCTTGCGAATGTTGAACTGGCCGTCGAGATCAGGATCGTTGATCAGTCCCTTCCACCCGATGGTGGTGCGCGGCTTTTCGAAATACACGCGCATCACGATGACCAGCTGGTCTTCCAGCTCTTTTTTGACGGCCGCGAGCTTTGCGGCGTATTCGTGCGCGGCTTTCGGATCATGAATCGAGCAGGGACCGACGATGACGAGCAGACGATCGTCTTTGCCGTTCAGCACATCGCGAATTTCCTGACGGGACTTCAACACCAGATCGCTCATCTCGTCGGTAAGCGGGATTTCCTTTAGAAAATATCGAGGAGCAGGAATCGGGTCCAACTGTCGAATATTGACATCCACGGTCTCCGGAAACACAGCGTTATCCAACAATTGTGCATCCCTCGAACTATCTGGACCGCGAAGACCTGACATCTCTTCTGCTCCTCCTTATGCCTGCATACCTGTTTCATGCATACTGTGCATGGATGATAATCACCGAAGTTACCTTAACGGATAAAGGTGGAATAACACGAATGCCGACTGCATGCTGGACTTTTGCGAAGTCCCATGGCAGTTCGGCATTGTCAATCGGCTTGTCGGTTTACGTATCAGTCAGCCAAAGCGCCCATCGGGTCCCATGCGGGGAGCATGGTGGCCGGCTCGTCAAGAGCGGCCTGATATTCGGCAGGGAGCAGCGCCTTCGGCACAGCGACCTCGTACACGTATTCGGTAAACCAGTCGTCGCTCATGGTGAAGTAACCCTTGTCTGCGATCTTGTCTCCCCAGGAGTTCTCCACGCGCCAACGACGGGTGGTTGTGCCGTCTTCGGCCACGTCCACACCGACGAACGCATGGCATGGTTCATTGCGGAATCGGCGAAACGCACGCGATCTTCCTTGTTCAGATCGAAGTCGACGCCATACACCTTGCCGTATTCAAACAGATCAGTAGCCCAAGCGCCGTTTTCACGATCCATCATCGGGTGGCAGTCGGCACCGAACCATACTGGAATACCCTGCTCTTCGAGAATCTGACGCACGCAATCCTTCATGAACTGGTTCGGCACGTTCAGGTATTCGGTCGGGTCTCCCCCGGCCACATTACCCAAGTGCTCGATACCGATCTTCTTGCCCTTCGCATGCTCCTGACGAGGATCGTCGACCAGGCACACGTAGCTTTCCAAATCGGCGGAACCGACGTACTTCTGCCAGAATTCCACAGGCGTGATCTCACCATCGCGGTGGAACTCGCCGTCCTTGTCGGTCCACTCCCAGTCGAAGCTCTTCGGCGGCTCGCCCAAGTGAATCGTCAGAATGCGGTGGCCGGCGGCGGTCGCTTCGGCGATCACCGAGTCAATCGAAGCCGGATCGGCATACATGTGCGCGACGGCGGTATGCAGCAGGCGACGCAATTGCACGTTCATTTCGCCGGTGTTCTTGGAGGATTCGGTTTCCGGGAACAGATCCTTCGGAACGGCACCGTACTTCTTGTACACGTTCATGGCCATGGTCCACTGACCGCCGTCGCCCATCACGTCGGCGAGCAGATGCTGAATCAGACGGGAGTCGGACGGTTCGCCGGCCTTCACAAGTTCGGCCACGTCCTGCAGGAAGTAGTTGACGCGCTCAAGCTTGTCGTAGTACATGGCATAGTTCTGGGAGAACTCGAACTCCTTCAGACCCATGTTCTTCTTGGCCACGAAGCGGGCCACGTTCAGCGAGCTGAATAGCCAGCAACGGCCGGAACGATCCTGATGGGTGGCGGTGCCATTGTCGACAATGGTGGAGAATCTGCGCTGCATGAGGCGGGCGCGGTCATAGTTGCGCGCCACCTTGTTGATACCCGCCGCGGTGACCGCGTTCATGGCCATACGGTTGTGGTCGCTGGCTTCGAAATCCTCAACCAGCGTTGCCAATGCATCAGCGCTCAACGGCGTGATGTCAGTCATTGTTCTGCTCCTCCTGTGCTTCCTCGCCCTGGTCAGACTGCTCGTCTTCGGACGGTTCTTCAAAGTCGTCATTATTCTGCTGTTCGTCGGAGACAACGTCTTCGTCGAAGGTCACTTCCGGTTCGTTCTCAACGGGCTCGCCCTCGTCGTACGATTCTTCCGGAGTTTCAGCTTCAGCTGCGGAATCATGCTGTTCGCCGTCGATGGAATTGACCACGGACAGGCCGTTCGCACCGAAACCGGAGAACGCGTTGGCAAACATGGCACGCAGTTCGCTGACACGCTGCGTGATCTGCGCTTCGCGGGTCTGCAGGTCGGCGATACGCTTCTGCACGCCTTCCAATTCGCTCTTGGCTGCCTCACGACGCTCGTTGATCTGCTCGTCGGCCTCTTCGGTGGCCTGCTTGAGAATGCTGGCAGCCTGCTTGTCGGCGGCGTCTCGCTTGTCGGAAGCGTATGCCTCGGCCTCATCGCGCGTATGCTGGGCTTCGGAAATCAGCTCGTCGGACTGCTTCTTGGCGGTTTCACGGCGTTCGTTCAGGTCGGCGAGCAGCTCGTTGACCTTCTTCGTAGCCTCATCCTGCTGGGCGGAAATATCGGCGCGGATCTGCTCCACCTCGGCATTGACCTGGCTGATGGTCTTGGTGCGATGCACTTCGGCCTCGTCGGTGATCTCCTGCGCCTTGGCTTTGGCGGTATCCGTGATTTCCGAGGCACGTCGCTGCGCGTCCGTCATCATCTTGGACACCTGTTCACGCACGTCGGCCAGCTTCTTGTTGGCTTCGGCCAACGCGGATTCGATCTGGTCGTTGGTCTCGCTTTTCATGCGGTTGATCTCGTCATTAGCGTTCTTGCGCTGCGCCGCGATCTGCTCGGTGGCTTCGGCGCGCAGATCGGAGAGCTCACGCTCCTGCGTGGCGCGCTCCGATGCGAGACGCTTGTCGTGCTCCTCACGGGAGTTCGTCAATTCCAGATCGACGGTCTGGCGTTGCGCCACCACGGCCTTCTGCGCTTCGCCACGCAGCTGGTCCGCTTCGCGCTGGGCGTTGGACTTCAACGTGTCGGCATCGTTGTTAGCCTTCGACAGCACCGCTTCGGCCTTGGCGTTAGCCTCGTCGAGAATACGCTTGGCGTCGAGCTTGGCATTGTTCAGCAGGGTTTCGGCTTGCAGCTGCACCGTGGCACGTGCCGCGGAAGCGTCTTTTTTGGCACGGTCAAGCAGCTCGGCGCTGGTCTGTTCCGCGCTGGCGAGCATCTGCTGCGCATTGGCACCCAGAGATGCGAACGAATTCGGGTTGGCTTTCTTGTTTTTCTCTTCCTGCAGCTGTGCCTGCAGTTCAAGGATGGTCTGATCGTCGGTCTTGACCTGCTCACGCAGACGGTTCACCGTCTCCTGAGCCGAAGCGAACGCCTCATCGACCCTTTCCTTGTCATACCCCCTCAACACGATTGGGAACTGCTCAACCATGGTATTCCTTTCACGAATTCCCTTCCATCGCGCATCTTGCCCGCGCCTGTCCGTCTTGAACTTTAGCGCAGGAAAAACGTTCGGCACACGGCAGTTGCATAATTCTCACAGAGAGCACAGAAATCGTTCGAGGAAACGCCGACGCCATTCAGCCGAGCAGGATCTCACTTGAGGACGGCTGCAGAAAATAACGCACCGATTCGCGGATCACATCGTTGCCTGCGGTGATTTGCTGCGCAATCGACAGTCCATGTTGCGGATGCGGCTGCTCGTTGACGATCGGCAGGCTTACGAAACCCGACAGAATGCGCTTTTCCTGCGCTGCCGACCAGTCAAGCAGATGGTAGAACAGCGAATTGCAGACGAACGTGCCCGCATCCGAGCTCAATGCGGCGGGAATCTCATGTTTGGCGAAATCGCGCAGAATCGAACGCAACGGCAAACGCGTCCAATATGCAGCCGGGCCTTCCGGATTGATCGGACGGCGAGGCGGAATCACATTGTCGGCGTCAGGCTTGGCCGCGTCCATCAGATTCGTGGCGCATCGTTCCAACAGCACGCCACGGGCAGAACGCTTCAAACCGGTGGCGATAACAATGTCAGGATTCGCCTGTTCGATGGCGTTCAACAGCATGGGCCAGGCGTTGGCGAAACTGACCGGAAGTGTCACCGTCATCACGCTAATGGAAACATCCTGCAGAAGATCGTCGGACAACGCCACGGATTGAGATGGATCATTCCAATATTCGGCGAGCGCCGCAGGAACAAGTACGGCCGGATTCACGTCGATGCCGTCGTACGGGGTGAAACCTGAGATGACGATGTTGATCTGCTGCATGTGTTCCAGTGTACGTGGTCGAAAGGTAGGTTCGTTTACGATCAGTGCTTATGCATTTGCGAGAACGCTTCGGCGAACACCGCGTGCATGCGTGCTTTCGCTTCTTGTTTGGCGTGTTCCGGGTCGAGGCTGCGCGCGATGTTCTCGGCGATCGGCATGTCGGCCTGTGTGGTGATTTTGAGATTCGTTTCGGATCCGGCGACAATGGCGACCGGCTCGTTTGGCAGATAGTCCACCACCACGCGGGTGTCGTCGGTCGGGTGGAAGTCCGGATCGGCGGTGGCAAGCTCGTAAGCCTTGGTAATGGTGCCGAAACGGAAGGCCTGCGGAGTTTGCGCGCGGAATGCGTTCGTACGATCGGGCACGGAGCGCACCACCTTACGCTCTCCAAGATCTTCGGTCAGCAGAATCGTGTCGGTGGACGCGTATGCCACGGTCGCCGCGTTGAACTGATCGAGACTGTCGATGCAGCCGTCGATGGATTGCTGTTCGACGAACGGTCGCACGGAATCGTGGATGAGGATCTTCGCACCATCGGGAATGCCCGCCTGCTTGAGCAGGTCAAGCGCGGCGCGGGTGCTGTCCACACGCTCGGAGCCACCCGGAATCACCGCACGTACCTTGGTATAGCCGGCTTCGTCGATCAGCATGTTCACCATGTTGCCGACACGCTCGTTGACCACGACGATGATGTCGCTCACGCGATCGTTGCACTCGAACGCCTCAATGCTCCAGCAGACGATCGGTTTATCTTCCACCGAGACCAACTGTTTGGGATTGTTCTCATCGAATCGCGTGCCGAAACCGGCCGCCAACACCACGGCCACAACCGGCATCTTCTGTTCCTGCATCTGCTCTCTCTCACTCATACATCCCACCGTAAACCCCCGAATCGGTTTGCAACGCGCTTTGCCTCACGTTCTGCACGCAATCCGCAACAGCGCGTCGCTCTCCCACTATTCGCGTACGATCAGCGCAAGCATACGGCCTTCGTGAGCTTTGCCTGCGATGGTGGCACGGCGATGCGAGAACCAGAGCGGATTTTCCAGCGTGCACAGGCTACGGCGGATTTTCTTAAAACGTTCCGCGAGCTGCGGTTCACCTTCGCCATCGGATTGGCAGATTTCCGCCAATTCCTCATCTTCGGAAAGATACTGGGTGGCCGCGTTGACGCGGGGGCGAGAAGACATGACATTGTCGGCTGGAATTCCGGCCTTGGCAAGCTCCTGTAGCGCAGCGGCCGCAATATCGATGCCCGGCTGGCCGAAACGGCTCAGTGTGAAGGTTCCCGGGAACTGCGCGTCGAATTCGTCGGCAATGTCTCCGCCAACCTCGTAGCAGTCGCCGCAGATGCACGGACCGAGCGTGGCGACAATACGTTCCGGCTTGGCTCCCTTGGCCACCATCTTCTCGATGGTGGCGCCGATCACACCGTTCTGCAGGCCACGACGACCGCAATGCGCGGCACCGATCACACCGGCTTCCGCA
>ENA-OQIR01000399-OQIR01000399.1-human-gut-metagenome-genome-assembly--contig:-NODE-399-length-19148-cov-3.439777_pt1 | contig 19148 bp, 23 predicted proteins | sample MGYA00242580_ERZ504745 | MGnify/ENA primary metagenome ERZ504745 (study PRJEB26092, sample SAMD00036214) | human gut metagenome | host: Homo sapiens | study: EMG produced TPA metagenomics assembly of... | reverse complement strand
GGGCCGTGCTCAAAAACGAATCGCAGATGTCCCCGGCCATGGGCCGCATCTCGATCGGCAAGGATGCAGGCACCCCGCGCACCCACTCAATCGCCTCGCCCAGCGTCATGCCCGCCGCCTGCGCCAGATTGATACCGCGCACCTGGGGCTGGCGCGCGGCGTCGGAAAGACGCGTGCCGCCGCAGTCACGGCACGGCCCCTCGCGCAAAAAGCGCGCCACGCGCTTAAGTCCCTTGTCGTCCTTAACCTTGGCGAGCGCATTCTCGACAGTATAGACGGCGTTGTAATAGGTAAAGTCGAGCGGCGTGGCGCCCTCGCCGTTTTTGGGAACGTAGAGGATGTGCTTCTTGACCGCCGGGCCATGGAACACGATATCGCGCTCGGCGGGCGTGAGCTGGCTAAACGGCACGTCAGTGCGCACGCCCATCTCGCCGGCCACCTGCTTCATCAGATCCCACATGAGCGTGCCCCAGGGAAGCACCGCACCCTCGTTGATGCTCTTTGATTCGTCGGGCACCAGGCTCGCTTCGTCCACCTCGCGCATAACGCCGGTACCGCCGCAGGTAGGACACGCGCCGCCGCTGTTAAAGGCAAGGTCCTCGGCACCCGGCGCGTAGAACCCGTGGCCGCATGCGGGCACGTGAGCGACAGACCCGCGGCCACGTTAAGGCTCGGTTCCACACGCGTCCCGCAATGCGGGCACACGTGATGGGCGCAACGGCTAAAGAGCAGGCGCAGGCTGTTGTTGAGCTCGGTCATGGTGCCAAACGTGGAGCGCACACCTGGCACGCTGGGGCGCTGATGCAGCGCGAGTGCCGCCGGCACGTGCAGCACCTCGTCCACCTGAGCGTGTTCGGCCTGCGTCAGGCGACGGCGGGTATAGGTGCTGAGCGCCTCCAGATAACGGCGCGAGCTCGGCATACAGAACCCCCAGCGCCAGCGAGCTCTTGCCCGAACCCGACACGCCGGCAATACCCACGAGCCTTCCCAGCGGAATATCGATATCGATGTCCTTGAGGTTGTGAACACGCGCGCCGCGCACCTCAATAGCACTTGGTTGTTGCGACACCGTCATCGCTCCCCTTCCTGTTAGCCGAACGTAGCAAAGGGACTGTCCCTTTGTCACGTTACTCACACTGTGCCTGCCTGCGCCAGTCTTCGCGGGTCAAATACGTAAAGTACTCGGTACGCACATCGTCCATGAGCTCGCAGGGCACGTCGCGTTCAACGTGATGAGCACGAAGCCACATTTTTGCTGAACGCGTAGCGACTTGTTATTGCCCTCGTAGTATCCGCACCAAAGTGCCTTGCAGCCAAGTGTTTCGAACGCATAGCGCTGCACGGCTCGCACCGCTTCGGGAGCAAAGCCTCGACCCCAGAACGGCTTGGCGATCCAATACCCCACCTCGAACTCGAGTCCGCCTCTTTGGCTGTTCGACTCGCAGCGAGGCGGCATGAGCCCGATGCTGCCCACGGGCTCGTCTGCCTCAGCCAGGCAAATGGCAAAGGTATGGGGCGCCGCAAAGACCGTCCGAATGATCTCCCTGCTCTCCTCAATGCTTCGATGGGGCGGCCAACCCGCAGCCGGCCCCACGTCCGGATCGCTCGCATATGCAAACAGGCTCGCCGCATCCGTCTCGCGCCACGGACGAAGCGTCAAACGCTCGGTATGAATCACCATGTTTTGACCTCTCTCAGACATCGATGTGACAAAGGGACAGTCCCTTTGTCACATTACTCGTGCCATAAAACACGATCGTGAATGTATTTGCCCAGCATAGGCACGCTAAACCGGACGAGGCCGTATCCGGCAGCTCGATGACGCGCTCGCGAATCAGGCTTGCGCGATATTTACTCGCCCAGCTCTGGGTACGGTCGCAGCGCTCAATGATATCCGCCATGCGCGTCGGCTTGTCCTCGTCAACCGCCATAGCCTCGATAAAAAGGCGCTGTGGACTGCGCAGCCCGTAATACAGAGGCGCGTCAACCGCTTCGTAGACTCAGAGACGGCATCCGCATGGCCATCCTCGACATCGCGCCTTTCGATGACTTGCGAGCCACGCCGGACAGCAGACCGCCACATGTAATATCCCACCAGCTGAACCATATAGGGATGCCCCATGCTCTTGTGCGCTGCAAGGTCCGCCGTCTCCGCATCAACGCAAAGACCGGCACACTCGACCGTCTGGATATACGAATCGCGCACCTTGGGCAAAGAAATCGCCCCCAACGTACGCTGCTGGGCACGTCGCAAAAACGTCACGCTCGGCTCTTCGAGCAGATCGTCAACCATGCTGGGCAAGCCGGCAAAGACCAGCGCAAGACCGCGCTGGTCGCTATCGGGCAAGCCCGTGGCATCCTGGTCTCCGAGCACCTGCTGATAGAGAACGGCAAGAGCCGCCAGTTCCTCGATAGACGCAGATTGAGCCTCGTCAATCGCAAACAGAATACCCTTGCTTGGGCCGAGTTTCTTGAGGCGTTCGTTGACCAGCCCTCGCAACGTCTCGCCTTTTGCCCGCGCCGCCTCAACCGACATCCGTCCAAACGATGGGCCAAACTCCATTGACGTCACAACGAGCTTATTCGAGCGGAGTGCGTCGGCCAAGCGGTCGCATAAACCAAGCGAAGCGGAATCGGAGACAACCGCCCATCCGTGCTCGCTGGCCAGACGTTGCAGCTCCCTCAGGAGAACCGTCTTGCCGCAGCCGCGGTTTCCCGTAATGAGCATGAGCCTGCCCGGCGCTCCCGCGCCGTTATCGAGCCCTTCCTCAAAATCTTCGATGACCGACTCGCGACCGATGAGTATCGGAGGTCGCTTACCAGCCGTGGGCTTAAAGGGATTTGGATTCATGTCGGCCTCCTCGGATTGGCAAACGCCGCCTATAGTTATACCAACTTATATCGAGTTATACCAACAGCAGGTGACAAAGAGGCCGCCCTTCTATCACCTATGGCCGAAAAACTCGGCGTCTGCTGCTCGCCAGGGGCGGAAGGTGGTGGGATCGATCTTTACGTGCGCCGCGGCGGTACGTCGTACCATTGACCGTGTAACCGGCGCCGTGAGAGCAAAAGACCGAATCGGGCGTGTTGGGCAGATCGGCCTCGGGCTCGTAGGCGGCCGTCTCGATGACGCGCTCGGCATCATGGCAAGCCGCATAACCGGCGAACTCCAGGTACAGATGACCGCGCCCGCTCGTGTAGGCAGCCACCTCCAGCGCGTAATCCTGCACCTCGGATGCCGGCACGCGACCCACAAGCTTCGCCCGGTCGCCCGCCATCGTCGGCGGCTCGTACTCGGCACCCATGCGCGTGGCGTCTGACAACGCCCGGCCCACGCACTCCCCTGGCACCTCGAGCTCAAAGTGGTACCACGGCTCCAACAGTACCGCCGCACCCGCCTCGCGCGCCTGCATCAAACCCTGGCGAATCGCGCGGTATGTTGCCTGACGAAAGTCACCGCCCTCGGTGTGTTTGGCATGCGCGCGGCCGCCCGTGAGCGTAATGCGCACATCGGTGATGGGCGAGCCGGTCAACACGCCCAGGTGATCGCGCTCCATGGCGTTGGTGAGCGCCAGGCGCTGCCAGTTCAGATCGAGCTCGTCAGTCGAGGTAGCGGTACCAAATTGCACGCCTGAGCCCGCCGGCAGCGGCTCAAGGCGCAGGTGCACCTCGGCGTAATGGCGCAGTGGCTCAAAGTGGCCCACACCCTCGACCGGCTGCGAGATCGTCTCCTTATAGAGAATGCCGCCGGACTCAAACTCAATCGTAAGGCCAAAGCGATCGGCCAACACCCGCTGCACGACCTCGAGCTGCACGGCTCCCATCAACTGCAAGTGAATCTGCTCAAGATGCGTATTCCAGCTTACGCCGAGCATGGGTCTTCGTCCGCCAACTCGGTCAGCGCTTTAAACACCGCATGGACATCGTGTTCGCCCGGCAGCACCGTATAGGTGAGGACCGGCGCAATGACAGGTGCATCGCCCGCGGGCTCCGCGCCCAGGGCATCACCCGGGCGAACGTGTGCGAGGCCCGTCACGGCGCAGATGCCGCCAGCGGCAACTTCCTGGGCAAGCTCATACTTCTCGCCGTTATAGATGCGTACCTGATCGACCTTCTGCTCCCATGCCTCGGCACCGGAACGTCCGTCAATCATCTGTTTGGCATGCAGCGTGCCGCCGGTCACTTTAACCCAAGCCAAGCGCTCGCCACGATCCCCGCGGCTGACACGATAGACGCGCGCAGCAAACTCCGGGAGCCACGCCTGTTCACGCATCAGCGCGCATATGCCATCCAGCAGCTCGTCAACGCCTTGGTCCTTGAGCGCCGAGCCGGCAAAGCAGGGAAAGAGCTTGCGCTCGGCAACCATGCGCGACAGCGTTGCAACAGAAAGCTCGCCCGTCTCAAGAAACTCCTCGAGCGCCGCCTCGTCCAACGCAGCAGCGTCCTCCCGAACGGCACCACCCGCCAGCAGTTCGCTGGCATCCAGGCAGCCTCGGAAAGACGTTGCCCAAGTTGTGCCAGCAAAACCTCGCGGCCGGGATGCTCCAAATCGATTTTGTTGATATAGATGAACGTCGGAATGTCATAGCGCGCAAGCAGGCGCCACAGGGTTTCGGTGTGCCCTTGTACGCCGTCGTTGGCGCCCACCACCAGAATCGCGTAGTCCAGGGCGCGCAATGTGCGCTCCGCCTCGGCAGAAAAATCGACATGCCCCGGCGCATCAACGAGCATGACGTGGGTATCGCCTTGGTCGAGCACGGCCTGCGACGAGAAAATCGTAATGCCGCGCTCGCGCTCGATCGCGTTAGTGTCCAGATGCGAATCGCCATCGTCCACGCGGCCGCGCTTGCGAATGCGACCCGCGTTGAACAACATGGCCTCGGCCAACGTTGTCTTGCCGGCATCGACATGCGCCAAGATTCCAACGACAGCTTGCTTCGACATGGCTCTCCTCTTATTGCAAGCCCATCGCACGCGGCAACGGGCGCTCTCGTTCCACACTGGATGATACAATTTACGGGCCGGCGGGCGAAGCGGGCCCTATCCCCCGACCGAGCTCATCGCCCCGCGTTGCCGCGCAGCGATTTTCGTAGGTTCGCGCCTTGCGAAAGCCGGCACCTCCCCTTTTTGTCTGCCCGGGTTCATCTGGAACGGCAGCGACGCGAGCCCCACAACAACGCGTTTTGCCAAAAATGGCCCCACCCGGGGCCATTTTCATTTAGATGGAGTGTTGGTATGCGCCTGGGCGCTTATGCCTCGCGCAGCCAGTCGAACGCAACACGCGGCGTGCCGTCCGACACATGGATAATGCCGGCACGCTCGAATCCCGCCTTGATGCTCGCACGCTGCATGGCAGATTGTCCTGATGCGTGTCGATGCGCAGGTGATCGGCACGCTCTTTGGCAAAGGCGAACATCGCAGCCGCGATACCGTGCACGGTGCCGTCGGATGCCACACGGTGCAGCACGGCGTACGGAGTGTCGCTGCGCCACCGACCGTCCTCAATTACGTCATAGCACTCGTCCGGACCCGGTAAAAAGGCAAACGTCGCTACCACGTGACCGTCAACTTCGCACACATAGCTGCCACCAGCGGCGATATCGGCAGCCAGCTGCTCGGCCGAAGGCGTGCCCTCGGGCCACTGCGTGGCGTTGCCATGCGCGCGCATAAAAGCGCGGGCCGCGTCATAGATAGCCATGACGGCGGGAATGTCGGTATCGAGGGTTTTTCTGATCATCACGCGGCGACCTCACGTTTATTGGTATCACTTTGATTGAGCAATGATACCAGCGTTTGAAGAGGGGCGCGAAGCAGATGGGGAGCAAAAAGCGAGCCGCCTGGTCAAAGGCAAAGAGCGAGTTTTTGGGCGCTGCCACCGGCGGCGATATGAGCGATCTGTTTGCGCGCGAAGACGAGCGCCGCGACGCACTAGACGCCGAGCGCGATGAAGCCTGGCGCTACAAGTCGTGCGAACGCAAAAACCGTTACGACACGCGCGCCGAGGCCGAGGCAGTTATGGCCGACTGCGAAAACCGCGGGCGGCGCGGCCTTGCCTGCTACAAATGCGAATACTGCGGCGGATGGCATCTGACGTCGCACCCCTGGAAATAGACCCCGCATCGGCACGGCGCTGGCGAAGCGCCGGCCATCGCACGCAAGCTACGGGCGCGGCGGCACCAAAACATCGTAGCGAACGGCCTTGCCCGCAAGCTGATAGCTCGCTTAACGCCGGCAAGCAGCGGCCCCTTCACCGGCCGTTTGATAACGACCTTGCGCGGCCGCACTGCAAGCGCAGCTTTAACCAGCGTCTCCTCATCGGCACACGGCTGTTCCAGATGGTGCAAGAGCTGGAACTTCTTTTTGACCGCCGCGCTCTTGGTGCGCTCAGGAAACATGGGGTCCAGATACACCACGTCGGGAGCCGCGAGCTCATCGCGCTCGACCAGCTCAGCCGTATGGCGAAGGCCGGCAATGCTGTCCTCGCCCGCATGTAAGTGCATGCGCGCCACGGCGGCCGCAAGCGCCGGATCATCTGCCGCGCGATCCAGGGCATCCTGGAGCAGCGCCGCGATCACGCAATCCTGCTCATACAGATCGACGGTAAAACCCGCGGCCGCCAGCAGCAGCGAGTCCTCGCCAAAGCCTGCTGTGGCATCAATCGCCCATGGTTGTTCGATGCCTTTTGTGCGCGCAGCCTTTACCAACAGCTCTTGCTGCAGACGACCCTGCTTGAGCCGTGGAAGCATGCGGCCAAAATCGGCACGCAACTCCATCGTGCCGTCGGTGAGCGTAAGGCCCTCGGACGTCCGCACGAGCTCGAGCCCAGCAGCCCGAGCAACAGAAAAGGGATCGACGACGCCCATGGACACTCCTTAGCAAACAAAACGAATACGTGAGCGCCACCTCAGTTGGCACCCAACCGTCCGTTATTGTCCCACATGCGACATGGTCCACAGCATCCCAATGCAAAGCACAGCCATCAATACCGTGCACACGGCAGCGATCACAGAATCACTCATGCGCCTTCCCAGCGACCGCGGCTCATCCACTTGCTTGACTCCGTACATCATGGCTCCTCCTTCGGTCCAGCTCTTACCATGGCCTCATCATCGCAGCGCCGCGCATGCGCTGCCATCGATTTGACTTACGTCCAGCTTTCCTTTTTGAAAGGTTGAACCGTGCAGGCAAGAGACGCTTTCAGGCGCATGCATCGCCGCGTTGAACTACAATGTGCTTCACCATATGTGCAGCACATAGGCGCGCCAGGTTGGCGTACTCGTATCGAAAGGACCAGCCATGAGCTTCACTCGCAGACTCTCAAAATCCTTGCCCTGATTTATTTTGTTCTGGGCATCGCCAGTCTCGTCATTGGAATCGCCGGCATCGCGACCGGCAAGTTCGAGTCCACCTACGGATCGAACGCCATGCTCGCCGCGGCCGTGATTATCGCCAAGGGCTCATCGATCTTGCCGCGGGCGTTGCGGGCATCAAGGGTGCCAACAAGCCTTCGCAGGTTGACGGCGCGTTTAAGCTCGGTATCGTTGCTGCAGTCGCCACGCTTGCCCAGGCGGTGCTCACGCTTCCCGCGTTTGGCGGCGACGCCATCAACTTTGGCGCCTTTGTCATCGTGGTGTACGACCTGTTCTTTGTTCAGCAGGCGCACGCCGTTAAGGCCGAAAACAAGGACCGCCTGTAAGCGCTCGCTTCTCATAACCTCTGCAGCCAAGCAACTAAAAAGGCCGATCGCGCATCTCCGCGGTCGGCCCTTTACGTTTGCCCAGATAAAACCTGCCAAAATAAACCTGTCCCTATTTGGTAGGTGTTAGCTGTGACGGTACTCGGCGATGATGAAGTCGATATCGGTCTGAAGGGTTTCCAGGTTTGCCAGGCGCTCTTTGTCGGCAGGGCGCGTGCGGTAGTAGTAGGGCGTCATCTGGAACACTGCCTCGATATCGGCCTGCGTCTGGAGGGTGATAGAAGCTGTCACCCGCTGCGTTCCGATTAACTCGAGCTCGGTGGTCTGCGGCAGCTTCTCGTCGTTAAGGTACGGCGTATCGTAGAGCACCTCCTTGAGCCCAAAGAGATGACGGGCACCCGGCACCACGGTGTAGAGAAAGCCCTCGGGTGCCAGCACGCGGGCAAACTCGCGCTCGTTAAAGGGGGCAAAGAGCTCGGTCACCATATCGAAGGCACCATCGGCCACGGGGATATCCTTCATGTTGGCCACGAAGTAGGTCGCATCGCCGCGCTTGGCGGCAAGGCGCACCATCTCTTTACCCAGGTCAAAGCCATAAGCATCCACGCCCGGTACCGCGCCCATGGCACTGGTGTAGTAGCCCTCGCCGCAGCAAATATCGAGCAGCGTCATGGGGCCATTCGCAGACGTTGCACGCCCAGACACCTGCTCGCGCACCAGCTCGACCATTGCGTCGCGCAACGGCGCATAGTATCCGCGGTTCAGAAAGTCACGACGGCTGCGCGCCTGCGACTTGGGATCGCCCATGGAGTCGCCGCTCTTGGACGAGCGCAGCAGATACAGATAGCCCTCGCGCGCACGGTCAAATCGATGTCCGCCCGCGCATGCAGCACCGCGCTCGTCGTCCACCAATGGCTTATGGCAAACGGGACACAACAACATGGCAACTCCTTAGCGCGAACAACACAACGCCCACCATTGTCGCACGCCTCCCCCGCCTCGTCATTGGGGACGTTCTTGTTCGACTAGTCATTTAAGAACGTCCCCAATGACTAGTCTGAAGGAGTGTCCCCAACTGCCGGCAGAAAAGGAACGTCCCTAAGTGCCGACTAGTCGATTAGGAGTATCATCGTCTGCGCAAATAAGCACGAAAGAGCATATTAGAGATTGAGAGCGTATGGCAGACACCGCATCTAAGCACATTGACATGACCACCGGCTCGCTGTGGCGCAATATTCCCCTGTTCGCCTTCCCCGTGGCCGCCACGAGCATCTTGGAGCAGCTATCGAACCTCATCGCCACGGTCATCATCGGTAACTTCTCAGGCGACCAGGGAACCCTCGCCATGGCGGCGGTCGGCTCCAATGTTCCGCTTACCAGTCTTATGCTCAACCTGTTTATCGGCATGTCGCTTGGCTCCAACGTGGTCATTGCCAACGCTATCGGCCGCAACGATCAGAACATGGTCAAACGCGCCGTCCATACCTCGATTTTAATGGCGCTCGTGGGCTTTGTCGTCATCGCCCTGGGCGAGATCTTTGCCGAGCCCATGCTCGCCGCGCTCAACGTTCCCGCTGAGACCATGCCGCTCGCCTCACTCTACCTACGCGTCTTTTTGCTGAGCATGCCCTCGATTTTGCTTTACAACTTTGAGGCCGCGATCTTCCGCTCCGTCGGCATCACCCGCATGCCGCTGCAGGCGCTTGCCGTGTCCACCGTCCTCAGCATATGCCTGGACCTCGTCTTTGTCCCCGTACTCCACTGGGGTGTGGCGGGCGTCGCCATCGCCACCGCCATCGCCTACACCGTCAGCGCCGCGACGCTCTTTATCCGCCTGCTCAAGACCGACTCCGTCGTCCGCGTCACCCCACGCGACTTAGGCTTAGACCCCGTCGCCCTCAAGCGCATCGTCAAGATCGGCCTGCCCGCCGGCATCCAAAGCGCCGTCTTTGCCGTCGCCAACATCATCATCCAGTCTGCCATCAACAGCCTGGGCACCGAGGTCATGGCGGCTTCGAGCGCCGCCATGAGCCTGGAGTACGTGTGCTACAACCTGCTCAACAGCTTTAGCCAGGCTTGCACCACCTTTGTGGGACAAAATCACGGCGCCCGCCAGATCGACCGCTGCACCAAGACGCTCAAGGTCTGCCTGGTCGAAGGCGGTATCGTTGCACTCACCACGATCATCGTTATTGTCGGCCTGGGACGCGAGATCCTATCGCTGTTCAACAGCATCCCAACATCGTCTCGATCGGCTATATCCGCGTGTGTTCGATCTTCCCGGCGTACGCCTTTAGCATGTTCTACGAAAACATGTCAGGCTACCTGCGCGGCTTTGGTATCTCGCTCACGCCCGCCCTCATCACCATGATCTGTGTCTGCGGCATCCGCTTCTATTGGGTGTTCTGCGTGTTCCCGCACTTCCGCACCTTTGCGAACATCATGATGGTCTACCCCATCAGCCTGGGCACCACGGCGTTCTTTATGGTCGTGGCGGTATTGCTCTGCCATCCGGCACACACCTACCGTCTGACGCAAGCCAAAGCGACAGCCCGCTAATCACCACACTCAACGCCACGCTAGTCATTAATTGACGATATGCGAGCTCATATAGTCGATAAAGCGCCTCGTGGCGATAGGCATGGTATCCCAGCTGCGCCAGGCTGCCACTACGTCGCGCGAGGGGCATGCACGATGGGCCGCACATGAATATCGGCTTGCATGCCCTCTACAGTACGACGGTAGAGCATGCTCACGCCCAGGCCCTCCTCCACCATCGCCATGATGGTGTAGTCGTCGGTCACCTCACTCGTCACGTGCGGCGACAGCCCATGCGCCGCGAATGCATCGAGCACCAGGCTCTGTTCGCCCTCATCCAGCAGCACAAACGGTTCGGACGCCAGGTCGGCAAGCGTCACCTTTTCCTTTGCCGCCAGTGGATGGACGGCTGGCAACAGCGCCACCAGCTTGTCGTGATAGACCACGCGTTTCTCGAGCCCCTCGGTAAATCCACGCGCTGTAAAGCAAAAGTCGACCACGCCATCGTGTACCCACTGGGCGTTGCGCGTGTAATCGCCCTGCTTGAGGGTAAAGTGCACGCCCGGATGCAGGGCCCCAAAGTCGCGGATCACACGCGGTAACACAGTACGACTCACGTTGGTAAACGTCGCAATGCGAATGTCGGTCGACGAAAGCCCCAACAACTCCTGGCGCTTGCCCTCGAGCTCGGCCTCGGCCGTTACGATTTGGCGCAGATACGGCAGATACTGTTTGCCGTCGCGCGTAAGCGAGACGCCTTGCTTGCCGCGCTCGATAATCGTGGTGCCCAGCTCGCGCTCGAGCGCCTTGACGGCCTGGCTCACCGCGCTTTGCGTATAGCCCAGCTCGTCGGCCGCACGTTTCAGGCTGCCGCAATCGACCGCCATACAAACAATCTGATACCGCGATGCCATCGTGCCTCCACATCGATGTAGCTGTAAAACGTTTTGCCAGGGCTTTTTCTACCTACATTAGTATTTCTTAATCATACTGAAGATACATTCGCTTTACTACATCCATATCTGGGAGCAGAATCCTTTTTGCGAAACCGTTCTGTAACAAAAGGAGTCCCATGGATCGCAAAAAAGCAATCGCGCTCTCATTTTCCGTTCCCGTCGCATGGGGCTTTTCGTACCCCTCATGAAGATCGGCATGGACAGCATGAACGCCACGAGCATCGTTGCGCTGCGCTGCATCATCGCCTTTGCAGCTTGCCTGGTGCTCTTCCACAAGCGCGCTTTCCGCATCAACCGCGACCTTATGGTCCGCGCTGCCATCATCGGCGCCATTATGGCAACCGAACTCACCTGCATGTGCCTGGCTCCAGCCTCACCTCCGCCTCCACCGCCGGCTTTTTGCAGAGCCTGACGGTCGTGATCGTGCCGTTTGCCAACGCCGCCCTGCTGCGTCGTGCCCCCGAGCGCAAAGTGCTCGTCGGCACCGCCATCGTCACCTGCGGTATGTTGCTGCTCTCGGGCGCCGACTTCACCAGCCTGAACCCGGGCGCGCTCATCATGCTGCTCTCCGCTTTTGTCTATGCCGGCCATATCATTGTGGCGAAGCGCTTTGTCGAAGATGTCGACCCGCTGGCCCTGGGCGTTTGGCAGCTGGGCTTCGGCTGCTTATTCTCGGGTATCGCCGCATTCACCTTTGGCGGTTTCACGCTTCCCGGCACGCCGAGCGAGATTGTCGTTGTCGTCGCGCTCGCACTCATCTGCTCTGCCTATGGCTTTATCACCCAAACGCTCGTGCAGCCCCACGTGCCTGCCGAGACCACCGGCTTCGCTTTCTCGCTCGAGCCGGTCTGCTCTGCCGTCTTTTCGTTCTTCCTGGTCGGCGAGGTCCTGAACCCCATCGCCTTCTTTGGCGCCACCCTCATCCTCACCGGCGTCATGGTGGCAACCGTCGAGCTTCCGCGCCTCCGTGCACATGGACAGGCCCGTATGGCAGGAGCGCCCGAGCGCGTCTCGTAGACCCCGTTCTTCATACAGCCGTGTCATAAAGGCAACCGGTGCGCCTTTACAATAGATGCCAACAGAGCATCTACCATAAAGGAGCCCCATGGACACCGCAACCCGCGACCACAACATAGCAACTTGGTTGGGCGATGCGCCGCAGCCGGTACGTGACACTACGAACCAGCTGCTCGAGCGCATCGCCCTTTTGCGTGCCGAGCAGACTATCTACCCGGCACAAGACGACATCCTCAATGCCCTCGCCTACACGCCGGCCGACCAGGTCAAAGTTGTCATCTTGGGTCAGGACCCTTATCACGGTCCCAATCAGGCCATGGGACTGTCGTTCTCGGTCCCCGCAACGCAAACCAAGTTGCCGCCGAGCCTGCGCAACATCTATAAGGAACTCAAAGCCGATCTGGGTTGCCCCATTCCCGCCACGGGAGACCTAACACCATGGGCACAACAGGGCGTCCTGCTCCTCAACACCACGCTCACCGTGCGCGAGCATGCCGCGAACTCGCACGCCAAACTGGGCTGGAGCACCCTGACCGACTACGTTATCGAACGCTGCTGCCAGCTGCCCCAGCCGGTAGTCTTTTTGGCATGGGGTCGCTTTGCCCAGCAGATGGTCGAAGGCAAGCTCGCCGCAATCGGCGCGGGCAAAGCAACCGGCAAGTTCTGCCTGGCCTCTACGCACCCCTCGCCGCTTTCGGCCAACCGTGCCACGGCAGAACTCCCCGCTTTTATGGGGTCGCGCCCCTTCTCCGCTGCCAATCGGCTACTCGAACAGCACGGCTCGACCCCCGTCAACTGGACTTGCCTCAGCTAAAAATCGATACATCAAAAACGCGCCCGACGGCTTTCCATCGGGCGCGTTTCCTATTCGGGCCAAATAAATTGTGTGCGGCCGGCCTCGCCGCCATCGATCAGCAGGCTCTGCCCGGTCATAAACCGGTTGGTCACGCCCACAAAGTAGATCCACTCGGCGATCTCTTGGGCGGTGGCCCAGCGTTTAAGCGGCGTGAGCTCCATAATCTGGTTCCACAGGTGTTCGTCTTCCATCACGCAACGGTTGAGCGGCGTGATAACGCCGCCCGGGTCCACACTGTTGGCGATGGCCTGCGGTGCCAGGCGGTTTGCAAGGTTCTTGGTGTAGGCGATAACGCCGCCCTTGCTGGCAGCATAGGCAGGAAACTCCGATCCCGTATGTCCGCTCGCCGACCCCACATTGACCACGGATTTGATAGCCAGTGTCGGCTTGGCGGCAAGCCCCTCCCCCACAAAGGCGTAGTGCTCGGTCACGTTGATGGTGCCACGCAGGTTGGCAGCAATATCGTCGGCCGAATCCTGCGTACCAGCAACGTTCACGATTACCTGGGGTTCAAGGTCGCCTGGAAACGAGTCAGGCTCGCGGACATCAACGATCAGATGGCGGTAGCGCTCGTGTTCGATCGCCGCCGGCAGCAGATCAAAGCCCACGACCTCGTGGCCCTCGTCCAAAAAGCGCTGCACGCACGCGGCTCCGATACCGCCCGAAGCGCCCGTGATCAAAACCCGCATACTTGCTCCTTAGGCGGTTGCGTGGCGCTCGAGGTACTCGGAACCCACATTCTCGCGCTCCCAGCCGCGCACGACCTTGTAGCCCACGGGGCTCAGGAAGACCTCGCACAGCAGCTCGGCGACAGCGCCGGTCAGCGAACACATAAGGACCTGCACCCAGGTCCAACCAAAGAACGTGTGGCTCACCACAATGGCAAAGACCAGGTTGTCGATAAACTGGCCAACACCCGTGGACACATAGGAGCGGAAGGCAAAGCTCGCAAAATTATTCTTTTTGAGCATGCGGCCGAGCGACTGGTTGAGCGTGGAGTTAACCACGGCAGAGACGAGCATCGCCAGCGAAGAGCCCAGCACCACGTACCAGGTGCCACCGATGGTAGCGTTAAGGGCAGTGTTAACCTCGATCATGCCCGTGTCGTAGTAGGCGCCCCACATACCGGGCGTGAGCGAGCATGCCCAAAAGCACAGGCTCACGGCCAGGTTGACCAGCAGCGCGAGGATAGAGATTTTGATGGATGCCTTGGCGCCAAAGCGCTTACAGATCATGTCCTGGCACAAAAACGAAACCCAGCTCACCACAAAGCCGCAATCGAGTGCCAGATACGGCAGGCTGATGAGCTCTTTGTTGGCCAGCAGGTTCATCATGATGACGCTCACGAAAAACAGCGAAACCGTTGCCGCGGGAATGCTCCGCAACAGGACCTTGTAGTCTCCATGACCTTCTTGATCATTATGTACTCCTTTGGTTTTAGGTTTAACGAGCAGGATATCGGACCCGAACTGCTCGGACGCCCCGGTCTTGAGACGACGGTGGGTATGATAGCCGCTCACGCGGCATCAGGCAAGCAAATGGCGCGGCAGCCCCGCAGGGCCACCGCGCCGATGCGTTAAAAGGCCACGTTGCCAAACTCCGACAGGATAAGGTCGGGGTTGTGGTCGGTTGCCCAATCCACGTTCACGGGCTCGTGAACAGCAGCAGCTTACCGCCGCGCATGTCCTCGACGCGCAGGGTGTCGCGCGTGAGCGAAAGGCCCGGGATATCGATGGTGTCGGGGTCGTTCTGAATCCAGCGGATGTCCGTATAGGGCAGTGGCTGGCGACGAACCTCAACACGGTACTCGGCCTTGAGGCGGCGCTCGAGTACCTCAAACTGCAGCACGCCGACCACGCCCACGATGACGCTCTCCATGCCGGCACCCAGCTCGCGGAAGATCTGGATGGCGCCCTCCTGGGCAAGCTCCTCCATGCCCTTCACAAACTGCTTGCGCTTGAGCGTGTCGACCTGCGTAATGCGAGCAAACATCTCGGGGGCAAACGTCGGGATCTGCGGATACTGCACGTGGCGCTTGCCGGAGCACACGGTGTCGCCGATGCTAAAGATACCCGGATCGAACAGGCCCACGATATCGCCCGCGTACGCCTCGTCCACGATGGCGCGGTCGTCGGCCATCATCGAGGTGCCCGTCGCCAGCTTGAGCTTGCGGTTGCCCTGCACGTGGAAGGCGTCCATGCCGCGCTCGAACTTGCCCGAGCAAATGCGCACAAAGGCGATGCGGTCGCGGTGGTTCTTGTCCATGTTGGCCTGGATCTTAAAGACAAAGCCGCTAAAGTCGTCACGGCAGGGATCGACCGGCTCGCTGGTGAGCGTATCGGTATAGGCGCGCGGCGTCGGGGCAAGGCGCAGGAACTCCTTGAGGAAGGCTCCACGCCAAAGTTGGTGAGCGCCGAGCCAAAGAACGCCGGGCTCAGCTTGCCGCAGGCCACGGCATCCAAGTCGAGCTCGTCGCCGGCACCATCGAGCAGCTCGATGTCGTCCATCAGGTTCTTATGGTTCTCCTCGCCGATAAGCTCATCCATGGCGGGATCGCCCAACTCGGCCTCGACCTCGGCGACCTTCTTGGTGGCGTTGGCGTGGCCGTCGCCCTCAAAGGCGATAACGCGACGGGTCTGGCGGTCGAACACGCCGCGGAAATTGCGACCGCTGCCGATCGGCCAGTTCATGGGATACGTATTGATACCCAGGACGTTCTCAATCTCTTCCATGAGCTCAAACGGATCGCGAGCCTCGTGATCGAGCTTATTCACAAAGGTGAAGATGGGAATATGGCGCAGCGTACAGACCTTAAAGAGCTTTTTGGTCTGGGCCTCGACGCCCTTAGCGCCGTCGATGACCATGACCGCGGCGTCAGCAGCCATAAGGGTACGGTAGGTATCCTCCGAGAAGTCCTGGTGGCCGGGGGTATCGAGGATGTTGACGCAGGCGCCGTTATAGGTGAACTGCAGAACCGAGGAAGTAACGGAGATACCGCGCTCCTTCTCGATGTCCATCCAGTCCGAGACGGCATGCTTGGCCGAGCTCTTGCCCTTGACCGAGCCGGCGGTCTGAATGCTGCCGGTATAGAGCAGCAGCTTCTCGGTAAGCGTGGTCTTACCGGCGTCCGGGTGGCTGATGATCGCGAATGTGCGGCGCGACGAGATTTCATCCGACAGGCTTGCCATGCGGATCCTTTCTTGCATTGAGTGCATTACGTCGATGTAACCGCACTATTGTAGCCGCGAAATCCCGCTCTAGGGCGCCTATCAGGACAAATTCATCAGTCAGAGCGTGAACGGCTAGTTATCGGAAGTATTCTGCAGCAGACTGTCTCAATCTGTAACAGCAGGCGACCCAAAACGGATCCAGGTGTTACAGATTGAGACAAACGAACTTGTCCGCCGGCACAATCTCAATCTGTAACACCTGACCGCCCAAATTGGGTCTAGCTGTTACAAATCGAGATAAACGGAAAGGCAGGCAGCCAATGTCTCGTTCTGTAACATCTAGCCGCGCAAATCGACTCTTACTGTTACAGATTGAGACAAATAGGCAGGCGGGAAAATAACATCTCAATCTGTAACAGCTGGCGACCAAAAACGGACCCAGATGTTACAGATTGAGATTGTTTTGGAGCAAGCGCGGCGCCGATGGTCTATTCCACATTTAGCTCTTGCATAACTGTGCATAGTGTATATATACTGTGCTTACCGGTTATATACACGTGTAGCCCAACAGCTAAGGAGCCGCTGTGGACATCATCCTATCCAATTCGAGCGATAAGCCCATCTACGAACAGATATCCTCGCAGGTCAAAGCTCAAATCCTTTCGGGCACGCTCACTGCGGGAGCCAAACTCCCCAGCATCCGTGCGCTCGCGAGCGATCTTGGCGTGAGCGTCATCACCACCAAGCGCGCCTACGCCGACCTAGAGCAACTCGGGTTTATCTGCACCGTGCAGGGCAAGGGCTGCTTTGTCGCCGAGGGCAACCAGGAACTCTTGCGCGAAAACCAGCTCTGCCATATCGAAGAGCTACTTGCGAAAGCGGCGAGCCAAGCCGAAACCCTGGGCGTCACGCGCGACAAACTGCACGAGATGCTCGACCTGGTAGCCCCCGAAACCATGCAGTAGCCATCTGAAAGAAAGGCTATACCATGCAAAACCTTTTAGAACTCAAAGGCATCTCACGCCGTGTGAGCGACCGCTTTTCACTACGCGACGTCACGCTCGCTGTGGAGCCCGGCCAGATCGTTGGCTTTGTAGGCGCAAACGGCGCCGGCAAGACAACGACCATTCGCGCCGCGCTCGGGCTTATAAAGCTCGATGCCGGCGAGGTGCACCTGTTTGGGCAGCGCTGTGGCGCCGACGCGCCCGATGAATCGCAACGCCATCTACGCTCCCGCGTCGGTCTTGTCCTGGACACGTGCCCCTTCCCCTCCACGCTCAGGGTGGGCCAGATCGAGTCGCTCGTAGGCCCGACGTACCCCACATGGGACCGCGAAACGTTCGCCGGATTCATCAACCGATTTGGCCTCGATCCCAAGACAAAGGTCAAGGACCTCTCCCGCGGCATGGGCATGAAACTGCAGCTTGCCTGTGCACTCAGCCACAATGCCAAGCTGCTCGTTTTGGACGAAGCCACCGCGGGCCTCGATCCCATGGCACGCGAGGAGCTGCTCGATGAGCTGCTTGCCTTTGTCGCCGACGGCCAGCACAGCGTGCTGCTCTCGAGCCACATTACGTCCGACCTCGATCGTGCCGCCGACCGCATCATCTGCATCGATAACGGTTCGATTGTGTTTGATCTGCCGCGCGAGGACATTACCGACCGCGCCGGCATCGCCCACTGCACCCAAGCACAGGCCGCCGAGCTTATGGCTTGCGTCGAAGGTGCCGTGCCGCCCACCACGCCTATAGCGTGGACGTGCTCGTGCCCAACCGTCGCGAAACGCTCGAGGCCTTCCCCGAGATTCCCTGCGATCGGGCAACCATTGACGACTATCTGCGCCTCATGCTGAAAGGGGCTTCGAAATGAAACGCGCCTTTATGTCCGAGCTCGCTATCGTTCGCACGCTCGTCCCGAGCATCGCGGGCGTCGGCCTGTTCATATTCGTCGTGCTGACCCTTGCCAACGCATCGGACGGCGATTCCGGCATGAGCGCTGGCGCCTGCGCGGTCAGTGCCATGTCACCCATCATGGTCATGAGCTCGCTGGCCGGCTTCGACAATCAAAACGGTTGGGAGCGCTATCGCGCAACGCTGTCTCTCTCGCGTAAAGACATCATCTGCGCACGCTACCTGAGCGTTATTGTCTTCTCCGCCCTCATGGCATGTGCAGCTACGCTTTTGAGCATCGCCTCCATCCCGCTCTTCAATGGCGCGGGCATTCCTTCGACGGGACAGACGGTCTTTGAAATCGCAATCGCCTCGGCAGCATCGATGCTCATCTCCCTCATGATGGTGTTTTTGGCACAGCCGCTGTTCTTTCGATTTGGACACATGGAGGCGCTGCGCCTATCCGTTGGCCTGTTTGCCATGCTCGGATGCCTTGCCATGGCCACGCTGAGCTCCTCCAACCCCATCAGCAACTGGCTCATGTCGATTGCCGGAGCGAATCCCGATCCCGCCGTTCTGGGCTGTCTGTGTGCAGGCATCGCCGCACTTACCCTCGCGCTATGTGCAATCAGCTGCGCAGTCAGCACCAAGGTCTATCGGCACGCGACCTGTAATCGACAGCCAAAGGGCTTGGGCTGCACGCCACCTCATTTACTAGATAAGACGAAGCAACAACAACGCCGCCGCCCTTCGAAGCATGCCGTTAGATCTTGGAAACCAAAGAGAAGTCGACAGCATATCGACAATTCGAGCCTTCACCAAATGGCTCCCCGGAACATAACCCCCGTCTCGCCGCGGCCATATCAAACCTTCATGGTGGGGCGGTATCCTCATGTCCATAAAACTCGCAGGATAAACCCATTATCCAAGGAGGCACCGCACCCGTGTCGTGGGTTGTCGCAGCATTTGCGTCAGCATTCTTTGCCGGCATCACATCCATCTTGGCCAAATGCGGCATCAAGCAGA
>ENA-OQIR01000398-OQIR01000398.1-human-gut-metagenome-genome-assembly--contig:-NODE-398-length-19175-cov-4.569089_pt1 | contig 19175 bp, 24 predicted proteins | sample MGYA00242580_ERZ504745 | MGnify/ENA primary metagenome ERZ504745 (study PRJEB26092, sample SAMD00036214) | human gut metagenome | host: Homo sapiens | study: EMG produced TPA metagenomics assembly of... | reverse complement strand
TTACTGCGTCACAGATTTTCGTCGTACCCCGGTACGCCTTCAAATCTGTTCCTTTGCAATTCGCGCTCTGCAGCACTGCCTTTTTTGCATTATTTTCGGGTCTTGCTATAGATGGAAGTGCAGGAGAGTTAATCCACCCGTTCTTTCCCCCAGAAAAACAATGCCACGGTTCCCGGCCCTGTGTGGCTGCCGATGGTGGTTCCGATGTTGTTGATCTCGACTTTTCCGTTCAGATTGGGAAAGCGTTCCTCGATAAGATCCGCAACGGCCCGCGCATCTTCGTAGCAGGCGGACTGGGAAATGTAGCATTTGCCGGAGTAGGAGAGGCCGCCCTCGGCGTTTTCTTCCATCTGGTCGACGATTTTTTGATGACTTTTTTCTTCGTACGGATTTTGAACCGCGGAATCAGCCGTCCTTCGTTGTCCATGTTGAGCAGCGGGCAGATGCCGAGAAAGCCGCCGATTGCGCCGGAGGCTTTGGAGATGCGGCCGCCGCGCACGTAGAAGGTGAGGTCCGTGGAGAAGAACCAGTGATGGACTTTGAGGCGGTTTTTCATCGCAAAATCGTAAACCTCTTCCAGCGGTTTTCCTTCATCGCGCAGGTCGCAAGGCGGTCCATCAGAAGACCATAGCCGGAGGAAGCGCCGAGGGAATCCACGATGAGGATTTTCCGTTCCGGGTAGCGCTCTTCAAGGTTGGCTTTGGCGATCATCGCAGAATTCAGGACACCGGAAATGCCGGAGGAGAGGCAGACGTGGAGAATGTCTTTGCCGTCCTGCAGGAATGTTTCAAAATAGGCTTCAAATTCATCGGCATTCACCTGGGATGTTTTCGTGGAAGCGCCGGCGCCATGGCGGCATAGAACTGATCGAACGGCATGGACTTGCCGAGATCGTCCGCGTACTCGGTGTCATTTAATTTGTAATGGAAACAGATGTATGAGATTTCCCGTTTGGAGAAATGTTCTTCGGTAAGGTCTGCCGTAGAGCAGCAGCTGATGACATAGGAACTCATAAAATAATCCCTCCTTGTAAAAATGAAAGTAAGAACTCTGGTTTCTGTGCCTATTGTAGCATCCCGAATGGGAAAAGGCAACTGCGGAACGTGATTATATCCGTAATGAAAGGGAAAGCGAAATGGTGTCAAGCCTTGTATTTGCGATGCGGCCTGTGGTAGAATAGAACTATGAGAATACGAAATTACAAAGGAGGTTTTTGCATATGCAGAATTATTCAGGAGAAGAAGGGCTGCAGTATCATCTGCAGATCCGAAAAGGCGATGTGGGACGGTACGTGATTCTGCCGGGAGATCCCAAACGGTGTAAAAAAATTGCAGCTTACTTTGAGAACCCGGTGCTCGTCGCAGACAGCCGGGAATTTGTGACTTATACGGGTACTTTGGACGGTGTAAAGGTTTCTGTTACATCTACCGGCATCGGCGGTCCGTCGGCTTCCATCGCGATGGAAGAGCTGATCCAGTGTGGCGCCGATACGTTTATCCGCGTCGGAACATGCGGCGGTATGGCACTCGATGTAGAGGGCGGCGATATCGTGGTGGCAACGGGAGCGATCCGTGCGGAGGGAACGTCAAAGGAATACGCACCGATCGAGTTCCCGGCAGTCGCAGACCTTACCGTGACGAATGCGCTGGTGCAGGCGGCAAAGAATCTTGGGAAAAAATGGCATGCGGGCGTGGTACAGTGCAAGGATTCCTTCTACGGCCAGCACGACCCGGAGCAGATGCCGGTCGGCGATGAGCTGCTGAAAAAATGGGATGCATGGATGAAGCTTGGATGCAAAGCGTCAGAAATGGAATCGGCGGCACTCTTTATCGTGGCAAGTGCCCGCGGCGTCCGTGCCGGATCGGATTTTCTTGTGATGGGAAATCAGGAGAGAGTGAAACGCGGCATGGAGAACCACATTACGCACGATACGGAAGGGGCGATTCAGGTAGCCATCGAGGCACTGCGGATTCTGATCCGGGAAGATCAGAAATAAGAAAGAAAAAATAAGGGGATACTGGAAAGGGGATGCTGGATATGAAACAGGAAATCAGTACAGAAATAAAACAGGAGCTGGTAAAACAGGCTCTGGCAGCGCGGAAATTTGCGTATGTGCCGTATTCGAAATTCCGCGTAGGCGCGGCGGTTCTGGCAAAGAATGGAGCGATTTATACCGGTTGCAACATTGAAAATGCGGCGTATACACCGACAAACTGCGCGGAGCGCACCGCGGTCTTCAAAGCCGTATCCGAGGGCATAACGGAATTTGACGCGATCGCCGTCTGCGGCGGCCCGGGAGAGGCAGAGCCGGAGGATTTCTGCACACCGTGCGGTGTCTGCCGCCAGGTCCTGCGGGAATTTGTCGATCCGAACGAATTTCTCGTTCTCCTCTGCAAGGGCGACGGTTCCTGGAATGAAATGACACTTGAGGAGCTGCTGCCGATGGGATTCGGAAAAGAAAATTTATAACATAAGTTTCAATCCTAAAAAGTCCAGGACAGATACGGAAAAGCCGTATCCACCTGGACTTTTTTAGGTTAGGTGAAACAATTTTTATTTACTGAAATTTCGGCTCACAGGTCAGATCGCATCCCAGACGCTGGAACATTTTGCGGTCCACGTCAGAGAGCATAACGCTGGAGTGTACCTGGCAGCCCTTTAACTGCGGCAGGCAGGACAGCGCTTTCTGTGCATCCTCGCTCTGTGCAGCAGTAGCGGACAGCGCGATCAGAACCTCATCGGTATGAAGACGCGGGTTCTTGCTTCCGAGGTACTTGGTTTTCAGGGTCTGGATCGGAGCGATGGATTCCGGTGAGAGAACATGTACGTCATGGTCGATGCCGGAGAGCTCTTTTAATGCATTCAGCAGAAGCGCCGCGCTCGATCCGAGCAGATCGCCGGTCTTTCCGGTGATGACGCGTCCGTCCGGAAGTTCCATGGCAGCGGCCGGTGCGCCGGTCGCCTCGGCACGGACAAGAGCCGGGGAAACGGTGGTACGGTCTGCGGCAACGATGTTTTCCTGTTTCATCAGAAGCTCGATTTTGTAAGCCTCAGTTTCGGAGCGGGAGCCGTCTGCGATACCGTCCACAGCAGTGTAGTAGCGGCGGATGATCTCCTGACGGGAAGCCTCACGGCATGCCTCATCATCAATGATACAGTTTCCGGCCATGTTGACGCCCATGTCAGTCGGGGATTTGTACGGGCTCTCGCCGAAGATCTGCTGGAAGATCGCACGCAGAACCGGGAAAATCTCGACATCACGGTTGTAGTTGACGGTTGTCACGCCGTATGCCTCGAGGTGGAACGGGTCGATCATGTTGACATCGTTCAGATCGGCGGTAGCAGCCTCGTAAGCCAGGTTGACCGGGTGCTTCAGCGGCAGATTCCAGATCGGGAAGGTCTCATATTTTGCATAGCCGGCGTTTACACCGCGTTTGTGCTCATGGTAAAGCTGGGAAAGGCAGGTTGCCATCTTTCCGCTTCCCGGTCCCGGTGCGGTAACGACAACGAGCGGGCGGGTTGTCTCGATGTACTCGTTCTTTCCGTATCCCTCATCGCTCACGATCAGCGGCACATTATGTGGGTAGCCCGGAATCGTGTAGTGAATGTAAACCGGGATGCCGAGCTTCTGCAGTCTCTTCTTGAAAGCGTCTGCACTGTGCTGTCCGGAATACTGCGTGATGACAACACTGCCGACATAGAGGCCGCGTCCGCGGAACTCATCAATCAGGCGGAGCACGTCGCTGTCATAGGTGATGCCGAGGTCGCCGCGGATTTTATTTTTTTCAATATCTGCTGCGGAAATCGCCATTACGATCTCAGCCTGGTCGGAGAGCTGCATCAGCATGCGCAGTTTGGCATCCGGTGCAAAGCCCGGAAGAACGCGGGATGCGTGGAAATCATCGAACAGCTTTCCGCCGAATTCCAGATACAGCTTGTTGTCAAACTGGTTGATGCGGTCGCGGATATGCGCAGACTGCATTTTCAGGTACTTCTCATTGTCAAATCCAATCTTCATGGTATTTTTCTCCCTTTTTATCCATGGTGTCTGTTAAAAACAACTGTTTTCATTTTACTATACGGAAAAGTCCCGTGCAAGAAAAAATTATCGTGGGAACTTTAGAAAATTAAGGAAAAAAAGAGCTGAAAATAAAAAAATCTCCCAAAAAGGAGAGAGGCCGGGACTTGTTAGGGCCCCGGCGGTATGAAAAAGAAATCTATCTATTAGAAAGGTTGGCATTGGAGACATGCTTCCAAGGGTGCTTTGCTGTCTCCTGGTTAAAATTTATAGAAAAACGATGGAGGTTTGTGTTTGTTTCCTTCGTTGTTGATGAGATTAGTATACGGAAAAATTGTGACCAGAATGTGTACATGAGATAAAGCTTTTCTGAAGAGAAGATGAAAACAAAACAAAGAAAATCTGACGGAATCGTAAACAGAGGAAAGTTTTGGCGGAAAAAGGGGTCATGCAGAGGGGCGGCGGTGCATAGAATGCAGGGGAAGAAGGAAAAAGCAGCGATTCCGTGACGCGGAACAGAGACGGGAAAACGCCGCAGGTCTCAAAACGGTGCGGAGCTGCTGGAACGGAGAAAGCTTGCAGAACGTAATCCTGGATATGGTCAACCGCTTTGGATATGTCGGCGTCCTGATTCTGATTGCCGTGGAAAATGTCTTTCCGCCGATTCCCTCCGAGGTGATTCTGACGTTCGGCGGTTTTCTGACGACATGCACCCGTCTGCATCCGGCGGGCGTTGTGCTGACATCCACGGCAGGATCGCTTCTCGGGGCGCTGGTTCTCTATGGAGCGGGAACGCTTGTCAGCCCGGAGAGCCTTAGTGAACTGCTCGACAGCCGCCCGATGAAGCTTCTCGGATTTCACGCGGAGGATGCCTGGAAAACGATTACATGGTTTCAGAAGAAAGGCCAGCGGGCCGTTCTGTTCGGCCGGTGCATTCCCATCATCCGAAGCCTCATTTCCGTCCCCGCCGGATGGCACGGATGGAGATGCCGAAATTTCTGCTGTTTACAATCATCGGAAGCACGGTGTGGAACATTCTTCTCGTCGGAACCGGTGCTGCGGTCGGTGTGGCGTGGGAGCAGGCGGCGGGATATGTGAAGATGTATGCAGATATCGTTTTTCTCGTGCTGGCAGCCGGAGCGGTATGCTTTCCGGCGGTGCATTTATATAGGAAGAAACACAAATGAAAAAACGTAAGTTGCATGAAATGAGGGACAAAATGTAAAAAATATACTTGCAATTCGACAGGAAGTGTGCTAATATACACATCAACAAGTAAAAGGGAGTAGCGAAACGCCGCGGGAAACAAAAACGCATCCCGAGTGGGTTTGAAATCGTCAGCCGATGTCGAGAGACGTCCGTATCAAATGAGAACGCAAGACTTTTATTGTGGCAGTCGTCATGATAGGAGTCTTTTTTATACTCCTGAATACCAAAGACAACATGAACTGCCGGAGCAATCCAAACCGTTGCCAGCGGAACAAAAGTGGCGGAAAGAGGAATGTATGAGCAGCGAGAGAGTGAAAAAAGAATTATACGAAACAGCAATGACCGGAGAAAAGGCACTGACCAGTCTGATGTATGTACAGATGACACTGTACGCAGCCAAAAGCCAGAGAACGTACGCAAAGGTACGCGGCGAGGGCAGAGCGATGATGCGCCACACAGGGATCCACATGAATCAGTATTTAAGGGCTGCAGGGAATGATCTGGAAAGCTTTCGGATCCGCTTAAAGGAAACGCACCTGCCGGATGAACTTCAGCCGAAGGCGGGAGCGTTTCTGGTTCAGACGGTACATACTTTTGATACGACAGAGAAAAATCAGATGTACCGCCAGGAACTGCTGGGACTGGAAGCGAAAGTAAAAGAAATAGCAGAACAGATTGAAGGACTGCTGAAAGGCATGCGGGAACTTGGAGCATAAAGAGGAGAGAACAGGAATCGGAACAGCAAAACGGTTCCTGTTCTTTTTTTGCGGTCATAGGATAGAAAAACGGATTTGCAAATTATGAGAAATCCGTCCTTTTCTGACACTTTTCCGCCAACCGCCGGCTGGCAGGTGGACTTTTTTCCGGCAAAATGTTAGAATAAACCTATTCAGAGTCTGGTAAGGATAAAGGAGAAAACCATTTTGGCAGAAGAAATTGCAGTGAAAGTGATTGCCCGGATCCACACGGATTTCCCGGAAAAGTTCGGGATTCCGCGGCAGAGCGGGCTGATTGAAGAATTAAAGAGTACGATCGTCTTTGAACCGGAGTTCCGCGATGCGAATGCGCTGCGCGGCATCGAGGAATATTCCCATCTCTGGCTGATCTGGGAGTTTTCCGAGGCTGTGCGCGACACCTGGTCACCGATGGTGCGGCCGCCGCGGCTTGGCGGAAACAAGCGGTCGGTGTATTTGCAACGCGCTCTCCGTTCCGGCCCAATCCGATCGGGCTTTCTTCGGTAAAGCTGGAGCGTGTGGAGCAGCATCCGGCACTCGGCCGGTGCTTCATCTGTCGGGGGCAGATCTGATGGACGGCACGCCGATTCTGGACATCAAACCGTATCTGCCGCATGTGGACAGCCATGCGGAGGCACTTGGCAGTTTTACGGAAAAGACGAAGGAATACTTTATTCCCGTTGAAATTCCGGATGAGCTGCTGGAAAAAATTCCGGCGGACCGCGGGAGGCACTGAAAAAAGTGCTGGAGCAGGACCCGCGCCCGTCGTATCAGAACAGCGAAGAGCGTGTTTACGGGCTTTCCTTTGCTGGAATGGAAATCAAATTTCAGGTAAAGGACCAGGTGCTGCATGTCGTGGGGGCAGAGCACGCCGGAACGTAAACCGGCAGGAAAAACAGGGGGGACATACAAGAAAAATGGAGAAGAAGGAAACAAAAGTATGTTATATCCAAGTATGACACCGTCCCGGTTTGTCAGTGACCTTTCGGGCATCTGGGACTTTGCGACGAGCCAGAGTCTCCTGCGCGTGCAGGGCAACAAGAAGGGAATCTTCACCCGCGACCGCAAGCCGAAACTGGCGGCACATTATTTCCGGGAGAGATGGCATCAGATTCCGGATTTTGAGTATAAAAAATAAAGAACAGACAGGAAGAAAGTATGGAACGGAACGTAGATATAGACAAGATTTCAGATGGAAAACGATATGGAGCGAATGATATGGTAAAAGTGGGCTGCGACGACTGCCGCGGATGCTCCGCCTGCTGCCGCGGGATGGGCGACTCGATTGTGCTCGACCCGATGGATCTTTACCGGCTCGAGAGAAAACTCGGCAAAACGATGGAGGAGATTCTGACGGCGGGATATATTTCACTCCGCGTAGTGGACGGTGTGATTCTGCCGCATCTGAAAATGACGGAGCAGTCAGACCAGTGCAGTTTCTTAAATGATGAGGCCGGTGCAGCATTCACGATGCGCGGCCGGGCTTCTGCCGGATGTTTCCGCTGGGACGGCTGTATGAGAACGGAACGTTTTCCTATTTTCTTCAGGTCAGCGAATGTCCGAAGGAGAATAAGACAAAAGTCAAAGTCCGCCGCTGGCTCGACACGCCGGAGCTCGGAAAGTATGAAGCGTTTACGAACGAATGGCATTATTATCTGAAAGAAAAACAGAACGAGGCGCGCAGGACAGAGGATGACGCGCTGCGGCAACAGATCAGCATGGGAATTCTGAAGCTGTTTTATCTGCTTCCGTATGACACAAAGACCGATTTCTATGCGCAGTTTGCGGCGCGGATGGAAGCGGCAGGGAAAAACTGAAAAATAAACAGAAACAGGACAGCAGCCGTTGGTTCGAAAACAGAACCAGCGGCTGCTGTTCTTTGTATCGGTGGAGCAAAGGCTGCAGGACATAGAAAATCAAAATCATATTATAAGCGGCGGGACAGTGTTCTGGCATAAGCGAGGAAGGCTTCGCGGGTTTCACACTTCCGTCTGCGGCTGCAGAAGACGGTCTGTCCGTTTTTCAGCAGAACCTCGCCGGTTGCCTGCACGAGCGCAACGTGGGAGAAATTGATCAGCAGACCTTTTCCGTTGCGGAAAAAACGGCCGGTTGAGACAAGACATACCGTCAGGCCGGCAAATGTGCACCGGGTTGAAAAGTCACCCTGAACGGTATGCAGAATCAGCCGGTGCTGACAGGCCTCCACATAGATGAGATCATCCAGCGGAAACCGGATTCGTTCCGAGGCGCCTGTGTGATGATGACCGGAATTTCGAGAAGAACCGGATCGTTGGAATTCAATGGAAAAATCAACTCTGAGTACAAAATTACCACCTCCTGAATTACTTACCGTTTGCGTCGATGTGCAGCCGTTCACGTCGAAGCGGTTGTCCGGCGCAGGAAAACATGATACTGTAACTATGAAATCATTACAGGAACGATCATACGATTACAAACTGTAGTTTAGCACATCCATAGGATTTCATTCAAGCCGAAAGCCTCACTTCTGATAAAATCGTTCGACGAACAGTGACACACCGCGACACCAGAACTCGAAAAAGATCAAAAAAGCAAACTCCATGTAGAAAAAACACAGAAAAGAAAGTGAAAATCGAAAGAAAAGGAGGCATAAGCAGATTGACGATGTGAGATAGATTTGGTATAATATTCCAAAAATAAATATTATATATAACATTACTATAAAAAGAAATACAAAGAGCAGATGGAGAAGATTATGAGAAAAGAAATGGAAGAAATCAGAGAAAAGGTACATACAACAGCAGATGCAGCATTATTCTTATGTTTTCAGGAGCTGAACGGAAGCCATTCCAAAGGTGTGATCCACCTGCCGCTTCTGCATTACGATGTTCCGTTTGCGGGATACGGGGAAATGCTGCTTCGGATGAATCGGATTTATGATTTGCTCGGTATGCCGGATGCGGGAAGCTGTATGCGAAGCCTGCGGGAAGAAGAAAAAGACGAATGGGAATTTACGGAGGATATGAAAAACCGGCAGGAGACCACGCTTCCGGCCGGAACCGAGCGGATGGTCAGCATTCAGATTCAGTTCCGCCAGCACTGCAGTCTGCAGGAATTTCTGATCTGCGGAAAGCAGAAAGCCGGTTTCCGTTCGGCGCTGGAGCTTTTGTATCTGCTCGAAGACTGTCTGCAGGAGCAGGAAAACAGGATGCCTGAAAACGGGAGAAGATGTCGAATAGAATGAGAGCGGGAGCTATGAAGGAAGAAAAAAAGATCAGAAAAAAAATTAAAATTGAGGATTTGCTGCCTAGGGATCCGGTCCGCGTCGATCTCGATGCGATTCTCGATTATGTCCAGGGGAAAGCGGTTCTTGTGACGGGAGGAGGAGGCTCCATCGGCAGCGAGATCTGCCGACAGTTAGCTGGCCACGGTGTCGGTCATCTGATCATTTTTGATATTTATGAAAACAATGCATACCAGATCCAGAAATCGCTGGAATGGGAGTTCCCGAGGCTTCACATGACGGTGCTGATCGGTTCGGTGCGGGATGAACGGCGGCTGCAGTCGATGTTTTCCCGTTACCGGCCGGATATCGTCTTTCACGCAGCGGCGCACAAGCATGTGCCCTGATGGAGGACAGTCCGAACGAGGCGATCAAAAATAACGTGATCGGAACCTTAAAGACGGCGCGCACGGCAAGCCGGTATCACGTAAAAAAATTTATTCTGATTTCGACAGACAAGGCGGTCAATCCGACGAACATCATGGGAGCGAGCAAACGGCTCTGCGAGATGGTGATCCAGATGATTGGAAAACACAGCACCACGGAGTTTGCGGCGGTGCGCTTTGGAAATGTACTTGGCAGCAACGGCAGCGTCATTCCGCTGTTCCGCCGCCAGATTGAGCACGGTGGGCCGGTGACGGTGACGCATCCGGACATCATCCGTTATTTTATGACGATTCCGGAGGCGGTCAGTCTGGTGCTCGAGGCGGGCGCGTATGCGAAAAACGGCCAGATTTTTGTCCTGAACATGGGAGATCCTGTCCGAATTGCGGACCTTGCGAAAAACATGATCCGCCTTTCCGGGTATGAGCCGGGAGTGGAAATCGAGATCAAGTACATTGGCCTGCGGCCGGGCGAAAAGCTGTATGAGGAGCTGCTGATGAATGAGGAGGGGATGCAGACGACAGAAAACACCCGCATTTTTATCGGCCGGCAGATTGCTTTTGATGAGACGGTATTCCGAAAACAGATGAAAGAACTCGAGCGGGCGGCGGAAAACGAATGTCCGGACATCTGCGAGAGGGTAAAGAGAATGGTGCCGGAATATCAGTACGAAGGAGAAAAGAAGCATGACGGACCTTCATATACATATTCTGCCGGGGGTTGACGACGGTTCCCCGAATCTGTCCACATCCCTTGAGATGGCGGAAATTGCGGCAAAGAGCGGAGTGCGTATCCTTGCTGTGACACCGCATGCAAACCAGACGGGAATCGAGGGCGTGGAGGATGGGTATGTCAATTACGATTCGGAGCAGCTTTTGGAGCTGTTTTACCGTCTGGAACAGGAAATCCGGAAGGAACACATCCCGATCAGCCTGGTGCGCGGCATGGAAATTATGAGCATCGGGCCGCTTAACGAAAAAATCAAAGAGAGAAAGCTGATACCGCTTCATGAAAGCCGCTATTATCTGATCGAGGTGCCGTTTGACATGGCACCGGACGGGATCAGAAGGCGGCTGATGGAATTTCCGGCCATGGGAAAGATCCCGGTGCTGGCACATCCGGAGCGGTATTTCTGCGTGCAGGATTCGCCGGAGCTTCTGTATGAGTTCCGGGAAATGGGCGCAGTTCTGCAGATGAACAAAGGAAGCGTATTTGGAAGATTTGGAAAAGAAGCAGAGCGGACAGCACAGTATCTGCTGGAAAACCGTCTGGCAGGCTGTGCGGCAAGCGATGCACACCGCGCCAATTACCGGACACCGGACATGAGACCGATCCGGGAAATTCTGTCGAAGTGGTACGGCGAATCGTATGCGGAGCTTCTGCTGAAGGTAAATCCAAGGAGAATTCTGGAGAACCGGCCGGTTCTGTATGAGCCGTCTCCGGAACGAAGGCGGAAAAGACGCTGGTTTGTCTGAAAAACGAAAGGAGACATCAAAAGGATATGCACAAAATGAGAGCGGCTGTTCTGATTTTATTTCTTGCCTCATCGCTCGCGTTTGGCGGGTGCCTGATGCGGCAGCGAACTGGAAAAGACGGGAAAGGGCCAGAGATTTCGATGGATAACAGTGAAATTTCGGTCAGTATCCACGCGGATGAGGCGGAGCTTCTGTCCGGCGTGACGGCGTACGATGCGAAGGACGGCGATGTGACGGATTCGCTTGCGGTAGAACATATTTCCAACTTTATCGAAAAAGGGCGGCGGAAAATCAGCATCGTTGCCTTTGATTCGGACAACAATGTCACCCACGCGGAACGGGAAATGGTCTATAACGACTATACATCGCCGGTCTTTTCTCTGGATGGGCCGCTCCGGTTCAGTGTGAATGCAGATGACCTGACGGAAGGACTTTCCGCAGAGGACTGTCTGGATGGAACGATTACGGACCGCATCCGGCTCTCGTATCAGGATGAGATCAGCAGCACGCCCGGGCTGTATCAGGTAACGTATTCTGCTGCCAACCGTGCCGGTGATGTGACGAGTCTTCCGGTGACGGTGGAACTCTACGACCCGGCGGAGGAGAGCGGAAAGCCGCAGATTACCTTAAGCGAGTATCTGATCCATCTGGAACTGCAGCAGGCGTTCGATCCGAAGGATTATCTGGAGCAGGTGAATGTGGATCAGATGACGTATGAAAAAGGAGAGGACGATGAACTTCACGCGGTTTCCGCGGAAGACAAGATCCTTGGGGAAGAAAAACTTTCCATAGAGAATCCGGTTGACACCGGAAAGGAAGGTGTCTATGAAGTAACGTATACTGTGACATCGGAGGAGGGACAGACAAGCTCCATCCGCCTGATTGTCTGCGTCAATGAATGAGGAGGTTCCAGATGGGAGAATACGACAGAACAGGAAACGGACAGAACGGCGAAGCAGACTGGGATCTTCGGAGCATTCTGTGTGACATGGCAAAAAACTGGTGGATCATCCTTCTGATTGCCTGTTCGGCGGCGATGATAACCTACACGGTGCTGACGGCAGTCCATCGGGATCAGTACACGGTGAAAACCACGTTTGCCGTGATGGGGCGCGGCGAGAATGCAAATGCAGCATCGAGCCTTTCTTCGACGTATGAGATGACGCAGAAATTTCAGGCGATTCTGGAAAACAATATTTTAAAGAAAAAAGTGATGGAGGAGCTGGGATGCTCATCCTTTCCGGCGGACATGAGCGCTTCAATTGTGCCGGAATCCAATTTAATGGAGCTTTCCGTGACAGCCGATTCGCCGGAAACAGCCTTTCGGGTACTGCGGTCGGTGCTGAAGAATTACACAACCATTTCAGATTATATTATTCCCAATGTAGTATTGGAGACACTGCAGCAGCCGCAGGTTTCCGGCAATCCGTCGAACCGGATTCCGACGGAAAAGTACGCTGCAATGGCATTTCTGGCGGCCGCGCTTGGTACGGCGGCGCTGGTGGGCTTCTTTTCCTTTCTGCGGGATACCGTCAAAAATGAAACGGAATTTGGCCGCAAGATTGATGCGGATCTGCTGGGAACCGTGTACCATGAAAAAAAGAGGAAAAACAGCTCCATGCTGATCACGAATCCGGCGCGGAGTTTTCCCTATGTGGAATCCCTGAAGCGCATTGCTTCCCGTGTGCGCGGAAGACTCGACCGGAGAGGGGGAAAAGTGCTGCTGGTGACCAGTGTGGCGGAAAATGAAGGAAAGTCGACGCTTGCCGCCAATCTGGCGCTTGCCCTTTCAGAGGAACAGAACCGTGTCCTTCTGCTGGACTGTGATTTTCGTCAGCCGGCGCTGTATAAGATTTTTGAACTTCCGCAAAAGGCCGGAAAAGATTTCGGACAGGTAGCAGTCGGAAAGGAGTCGGCGTCCAGCGTTTTTGAAAAATACAAGGATACGAATGTTTACATGGGCATCTGCCGGGAACGGCTGGAGGAACCGTCGGAAGCAGTCGGCGGTGAAATTTTCCGGCGGATTCTGGATACGTGCCGGACCAACATGGATTATATTATTCTGGATACGCCGCCGATGGGCGCGGCCGCGGATGCGGAGGAGCTTGTGGAGCTGGCTGATGGTGCGGTTCTTGCCGTTCGGCAGGACGGCGTGCTGACACGGGACATCAACGATGCCATCGACGCGCTGAACCAGAAAGAAGAAAAGGTCATCGGCTGTGTGTTCGGCAATGTTTATCCGGGATTCGGCGAGCGGATCGGAGGCAGCTATGGTTACGGTTACGGATACGGCGCCTATAGCAGGGCAGAACGATGAGAGGGAGCAAAAGAGCATGAACAGAGAAACGTATGAAACCTATTCCGCAGCGGAACCAGAGAAAATAGATCTGATCGCCTTTTTGGCGGAGTATTTCCAGGCGTTCCAGAAATTTTTCTTTGGTGTGCTGGCACTTGTAATCCTTGCAGGAGGCGGCTCCTTTCTGACGGCAAAGCTGCGGTATCAGCCGGTTTATGAGGCATATACATCGTTCGTGGTCGGATCGAACCGTGCGGTCGGTTATTCTTATTACGATAATGTAACGGCAGAGCAGCTTGGAAAGACCTTTCCGTATCTTGTGACAAGCGGCGTACTGAAGGATGTTGTAGCGCGGGATCTTGGAATCGGGGCGGTGACATCAGAAATTCAGGCGAGCGTGATGGAAAATACCAATCTTTTTACTATCCGTGTGCGGGACGCGTCACCGGAGACGGCGTATCGGGTGATGAAATCCGTTATCACGAATTATCCGGAGGTGGCAGAGTATATCATTGGTGCGACGACACTGACGGTGGTGGATGAAAGCGGTGTTCCGGCAGTGCCGGTTAACAGCCAGGATGCGTTGCGGGCCGGCACGTATGGTGCAGCAGCAGGACTTGCAGCGGCCTTCCTGCTGCTGTTCCTCTATGTGAGAACAAGAAAAACCATCCATTGGGCGGATGATATTAAGAAGCTGACGAATGCGGCATTCCTTGGAAATCTGCCGCAGGCGAAGATCAAAAAAAGAAGCAGCGTAAAGGAACAGACCATTACCATCTGCAATCCAAAAGTGCCGGATGCCTTCAAAGAGGCGGTGCAGCTGATCCGGACAAGGACGGAGGACAGAATAATTGGAAAAAGTGACTGTCCGGTCCTTCTTGTGACGAGTGCCGTGCCGGGGGAGGGAAAGACAACGGTTGCCGTGAACCTGGCGGAGGCGTTCGCGAAGAAGAAATACCGCGTAGTACTGCTGGACGGAGATCTGCGGAATCCTTCGGTGATGAAGTGTATGGGACTGATCGGACGGAAAGAGCGTGGAATTGCTGCCGTGCTGAAGGGACAGATGGATTGGGAGGAGGCACTTACCGACTGCGGGATCTGACGCTGAAAATCCTGCCGGGAGCGGGAAGCACGCAGAATCCTGCAGGGCTGCTGCGCTCGGTACGGATGAAGACCATGATCGAAAGCCTGAAAGAAGAGGCCGATCTTCTGATCATCGACACGCCGCCGTGCGGAGTGCTTTCGGATGCGGCACTGTTCGGCGGAATTGCCGACGGAGCAGTTCTCGTGGTACATCAGGGAACAACGAAAGACCGGGAAGTCCGGCGCGCGCTGGAATTTTTCGAGGATTCGCAGATTCCGGTCTGCGGCTATGTGCTGAACGGCGTGCAGGAGGGCACGACGGGCTACGGATACAGCAGCTATGGCAGCTACGGGTATGGAAAATATGGTTACGGTTACGGAAAGTACGGCTATGGGAAAGAAAAGGAACGCCGGAACAGTGACCGGACAGCAAGGGAGCAGGGAGAAAAAGCATGAGGGAGAAGAAAAAAGGAGTTTATCAAAAGTATCTGAAAAATCTGTTGGACCGTCTGCTGGCGCTTGTGGGAACGGCAGCATTATCGTGGCTGCTGCTGGGAGTCGGCATTGCAGTCCGCCTGGATTCTCCGGGACCGGTGCTGTTCCGGCAGAAGCGGGTGGGCCGGAACGGGCAGTATTTTTACATATACAAGTTCCGCACGATGCGTATCGACACGCCGCATGATATGCCGACACATCTGCTGAACCATCCCGATTTCTTTATCACAAGAGTCGGACGCTTTCTCAGGAAAACATCCCTCGATGAGCTGCCGCAGCTCTTCAATATTTTAAAAGGCGACATGGCGCTCGTCGGTCCGCGTCCGGCGCTCTGGAATCAGGAGGATCTGATCTCTGAGCGGGAGCGGTACGGCGCAAACAGTGTCCGTCCGGGCCTCACCGGCTGGGCACAGATCCATGGGCGGGATGAACTTCCGATCCGGGAAAAAGCGGAATTGGACGGATATTATGTGCATCACATTGCGTTCGGAATGGACCTCGAATGCCTCTGTAAGACAGCCGGCGCGGTACTGCGGCAGGATGGAATTCATGAGGGAATGATGGAAAACAGATGGCAGTAAATGGGGAAGAGAGAAGAAAAAAGTAAAAGCAGAGTGGATGCTGTCGAAAACGAAAGAAAATTACTGGAAAATAATGAGAAAAGTAATTGCATATTAATGGGAAGATGATATAATTTACAAAATAAATAATGAAATAAGTAATTAAATGATGCGGGATATTACATGAAACGGGAAAGAGCAATGAAAAAACGACTTCTGATTGTAACAAACCATTCGTATATGTTCTGGCAGTTTCGAAGAGAACTGGCGGAAGCATTGCAGAAAGAGTATGAAGTGATTCTGGCGATGCCATTTGTCGGGCATGAAGAAGATTTCCAGAACATGGGAATCCAGTGCATTCCAATATCCATGAACCGCCGTGGGGTGAATCCATTTACGGAAGCAAAGCTGCTATGGGATTATGAGCGTCTGCTGAAAAAAGTGAAACCAGATCTTATACTCACCTATTCCATAAAACCGAATATCTACATAGGCCTGCTCAGCGGTCAAAAGCAAATTCCGTATTATGCCAATGTACAGGGGTTGGGAACAGCATTTCAAAAACCAGTCTTAACTGGGCTTGTTACAATTTTATATCGAAAAGCGTTCCAAAAAGTGAAATACGTCTTTTTTGAAAACAAAGAAAATGCCAGTGAATTTTGTAAAAGAAAAATCATATCCGCCGATCGCCAGATCGTCCTGGCCGGGGCAGGAATTAATCTGGAAAGATACAAAATGCAGCCTTATCCGAAGCACACACGAATCCATTTCCTGTATCTTGGACGAATTATGAAAGAAAAAGGAATCGACGAACTGTTTTATGCCGTCCGGCATCTGAAAAAAGAAAACGAAAACTTTGTCCTTGATCTGGTTGGTTTTTTTGAAGATGAATACAAAGAGCAGGTAAAAGAACTGGAAAAACACAGCATCGCCCATTTCTACGGCTTTCAGTCGGATCCACGTCCGTTTTACATAGAAGCAGACTGCGTAGTGCTCCCCAGTTACCATGAGGGAATGAGCAATGTCCTTTTAGAAGCCGCCGCCACAGGCCGCCCAGTCATCACAAGCAATATTCCGGGGTGCAGGGAGAGCGTAGAAAATGGGAAAAGCGGTCTGCTGGTTGAGGTAAAAAATAAAGAGATGCTGTATGACGCAATGAAAGAGATGCTGCATTGCAGCAGAGAAGAACGAGAGCAGATGGGACAGGCGGGGAGAGAGAAGATGGAGAGAGAGTTTCGGAAAGAAGTTGTGGTGGAGAAAACAGTGCAGAGTCTGCGAGAGGATGAAAAAAGAGACTTTTAGTAAAACAAAAGGAGAGATGTGAAAGATGTCCATAACGAACTATTGGTTTCAATTAATTTGGATTTTGACAGCAGGGATAATTCTGACAAGATTTCTGCCGAAAAAGCAGGAGATCGTTATGGGAAGGATCGAAGAAAGATGGCAGATGGCACCGGCGGTGCTGCTGGTGATTCCGTACATAATAGCAGCAGCATTACGATCTGATAATTTTGGAGACACCTATGCATACCGGAGAGCTTTCAGCGAAGCACCGAATAGGCTAGCTGAGCTCCCATTCTATCTTCAGGGAATAAAAAAAGATAAAGGTTTTTCCGTTTTCATGGTGGTTTTAAAAAGCTTTATTGGAAATTCATCTGTTTGTTTTTTTCTGATCATAGCTGCAGTACAAATGTTATGCATGGCATTTATCTACCGGAAATATAGTGAAAACTATTGGATGAGTATATTTATTTTTGTTGCAGGAACGGATTACATGTCCTGGTGTCAGAATGGTATTCGCCAGTTTTTGGCAATTGCAATTATTATGGCGGGATTTCCATTGCTTCTGAAAAGAAAATATGTACACTGACAGTAATTATCCTGTTAGGGGCAACGTTCCATGCGTCAGCGCTTCTTATGGTACCGATTATCTTTATTGTGCAGGGGAAAGCATGGAATAAAAAGAGTGTGCTGTGTATTTTAGGATGCATTTTAATACTGATATTTGTAAACAGGTTTACAGATGGGATGAACGATGCGCTGTCAAATACACAGTATTCTAATATGGTAACGGACTGGAAAGAGTGGGAGGATAATGGAACCAATCCAATCAGAGTATTCGTCTATTCTATTCCTATGATTTTTTCTGTGGTTGGACGCAGTCAGATCAAAGAAGCGGATAACCCGGTAATTAACATTATGACAAACTTCTCAATCCTAACAAGTGGAATTGCAGTTGTATCGATGAAAACTTCCGGTATATTCATAGGACGGCTGATTTCCTATGGATCTGTGTATTCTGCGTCCATTTTGCTTCCCTGGGAAATGGAAAATATTTTTACAGAGAATTCGGCGAAAATTATAAAAAGTGCTGCTGTTTTAGGATATATTGGATTCTTTTATTATCAGATGCATTTTATATGGGGGCTTATATGAAAAATCCAGAGATCAGTGTAATTATGGGAATGTATAACTGTGCGGATACGCTGTCAGAAGCAATTGAGTCGATTTTAAACCAGACAATGAAAGAATGGGAGTTGATTATGTGCGATGATGGATCATCCGATGCAACGTACGAAGTGGCAGAGCTTTATATGAAAAGATATCCGGAAAAAATGATCTTACTGAGAAACAGAGAAAACAGGGGACTTAATTATACCTTGAACCGATGTCTGAAAGCGGCCAAAGGAAAGTACATTGCAAGAATGGATGGGGATGATATCTGTCTGCCGGAACGATTTGCGGCTGAATATGAAACATTGGAAACAGAGAAAACAATTTCAATCGTAAGCACAGATATGGGATATTTTGATCAAACAGGAATATGGGGAAAGATAAGTCATCCGGAATATCCAAAGAAAAAGGATTTTCTGTATGGATCTCCGTTTTGCCATGCACCATGTATGGTAAGAAAAGAAGCATACGATGCAGTGGCTGGATACACAGAGAAAAAAAGTATTTTACGGGTAGAAGATTATCATTTATGGATAAAAATGTATGAGGCGGGATACAGAGGTAAAAATATTCCAAAACAGCTTTATCTCATGCGGGATGACAGAGCAGCATATAAGAGAAGAAAGCTTCGATACAGAATAAATGAGGCCTACGTAAAAGGAATAGCGGTCCGAAAACTGGGGCTGCCGATAAGCGGATACCTATATACGATGCGGCCAATTCTTGTGGGAATTTTGCCAGAGAAAGTCTATGACTATTTTCATAAAAGAAAATTAGAAAGCAATGCAGGAATGATAGCCAGTGAATAAAAGATGTGATAGAAAGGGATGGATACATGATACCGAAGAAAATACATTATTGTTGGTTTGGGAAAGGGAAGAAATCCCGATTAGCTTTAAAGTGCATAGAAAGCTGGCATCAGTATTGCCCGGACTATGAAATGATCGAATGGAATGAAGAAAATTTTGACATAGACATGAATGGATATACACGAATGTGCTATGCGGAAAAAAAGTATGCATATTTAAGCGATTATGTCAGACTTTGGGCGGTGGAAAAGTATGGAGGGATTTATTTGGATACAGACGTGGAAGTGATTCGGCCACTGGAAAAGCTATTGCAGGAAGATGCATATTTCGGATTTGAAAATAAGCGGTATGTAAATACGGGACTGGGATTTGGATCCGCTGCGCATGGAGCAGTGG
>ENA-OQIR01000397-OQIR01000397.1-human-gut-metagenome-genome-assembly--contig:-NODE-397-length-19202-cov-2.465531_pt1 | contig 19202 bp, 25 predicted proteins | sample MGYA00242580_ERZ504745 | MGnify/ENA primary metagenome ERZ504745 (study PRJEB26092, sample SAMD00036214) | human gut metagenome | host: Homo sapiens | study: EMG produced TPA metagenomics assembly of... | reverse complement strand
ACTGATTGCATACTCAGCCGAGCCAATCCGGATAATATGGTGCAATCTCAGTCATTCATATTATGATTTTGCAAATATGTCTTTAATGCATATGCTTGCAGAAGTGCTCCATAATTATGAGCAAATTGGAAAGTTAAGATTGCAACATTCATAATCAATCTCCTTGTTTATTACCAATCAGTGGCAAATATGATATTCCAATTGCAAAGAAATACAAGATGGTTTCCTCAACGTCATACAATGGATTTCCTGTAATGCCATACATTAAAAAGTAAGCCTGTACATACAATGAAAATCGTATCCACGATGCGTCCATGGCATTTCCTGTTCGATTGACCATTTGCGCTTGTTTCAGTGTTGCAACAAATCGTTTTGCAAAAAATCCCACGAACGCAATAAAACCAACAAGTCCTGTTTCGCACAATAATTGAAGATAGATACAATGTACATGTGTGTTTCGAAGTGTAAACATCTTCATGAAATTTGTCCATCCGATCCCTAATATGGGGTTAGCTATAAAATATCTAATCGCCTGTTCATGAAGCTGTGTTCGGCCAGCATCGTCAACCGAGCCTGACGTAATCAATTCTTGAAACGTCTCATAAATCTTCTTTATTCCATCACTACCGGTGAATTTCGCCAAAAATGCGAGTGCCATAAACATAGCGACGAGAAGCCCGGCAATCTTAAAAACTCGATATAGTTTTTCTCTTCCATATCCTTCCATAAAATAGACCAGCATTATCGCCGCAACAAAAAAGGCAATCGGTCCACGTTTTCCGGTTAAAAGAAGGCCGCCTGCCATAAAAAGAAGCAGAGGATAACTCGCACGTTTGAATACCGTCTTTCTAAAACAGAAAACAGCACCAATGCAAACAATAATAAAAAACGAAGTATATCCAACCTGGCTTGTAAAGCCAGCAACATAATTTGCTGTTCCTCTCATTTTCTCTGTTGCGTTTATACTTTCAAGTGCAACAGCGGAAAACAATGGTTTTACTAAAACTCTATATAATGGCAGAAAGAAGTAATTAAAGAAGCAGCCAAATGAAAAAACACTCCGATTATTGCGAATGCAATACTTCCGTTCTTTGAGTCCTTCATTTCTGGCAGCATTGCAAATGGTAACAGTAGCGCGATTGCATAGTATCTCACGCTACTCAAACTATCTGAAACACCCATTTCATAGAACATGATTATTGCTAGCAGGATAATAGTAAATAATCCTCGTGGTGCATACAAGTGCCCATGTGATCTATCAAATGAGTTCAAAAAAGCGTATGTTAAACCAATGTAAATAATGCCGTATACAACAAGATTCATTGCCACATTCCGAAAAACCAATGTTGCTAATATCGATCTTGTTACAAAAGCATAAAACAAGGTCATGTATACTGCTATATAGTTGAATGATTTATTGTTTAAGTTTATTTTCATGTTCTTCCCGCCGTCATTGCTTACTTTAGTCTTGTCCCCACAAACATCTTATTCAAGGCTCCACATTTTGCTCTTTCGAACAGCGTATTTCTCGATAGCCTCCAGCTTATTTTCGCTTTATTTGTTTTTGAAAACAGCTTCAAGATATCATCATTATCTCGATATTCTTCTGCTCCTGGCTTCGCATTTATTTTCCAATTATTGACTTCATTTCTCAAATTGTGTTCATTAAGTACTGCTGCGATTAATTCTTCTTCCGTAGAGAACACATTCCCCCAGCCGTTCTTCTCTACCGTATATGGAATATTCCCCCCTGATTGCATTGCAAAAATAAAGCAATTCGCAGCATTACTCTCATAAGTAGTGTATGAATAGTTACCCGTACACACACACACAAGGAAAACCGCAGAAATGCGCTTTTCCTTGAGATTATTTATCATTGCATCTTTTCCCTGTGTCGCTATATCCACTTCAACGGGTGTTACACCATCTACTTTTTCCGAGCCGTTTCCGAAATAATAGAAATCGTAATTACATCCTGCATCTTTGGCCGCCGCTACCACATTTTTAAAGATATCCCATCCCTTTATTTGCTTCTGTGCACCAACAAATCCGAGCCGGAGCGGTTCATCACTCAATATGGCTTCTTTATTACCTGTGTATTCACCAATTGCTTTTTGATGGGAAATAACGATTGTTTTATCTGCATATTCCGGATAAAATGCAATCCAATGTTCCTTTGTATATTCAGCAGGCGCTACAAATGTGATTCTGTTTTCAAACGCACGTAAGAAATGCTGAACTTTTTCTAAATTGTTCTTCTTTTTTTTCAAGATAGCAGCATCCTTCACAAGGAATATCTCTATTGATGCACGACTGAATATCATTTTTCATCAAGTTGGGGTTAATGCAACATGTATAAAAATCATGAAGATAGTATATTACCGGAACATCTTCAATCTTCTCAAGAATCCACTTGACTTCATCAATATTATTTCGAATAATATGATGTACAAGAATTCCTATACAGGTCTTTCCAGCCTTATCAAATTCAAGGAGTGAGTTTAGAACCTCTTTTGCGGTCATCACACCTACAAATTTCCCATCGACAGTAAAGCCATAGCATCCAGTAGTCGTGCAATGCCAGTTTGCGCCTTCTCCCCGTGAGCGACTAATTGGAAAAATCGCAACATATCCAATACCATTCGCGCAAAAAATATCCTCATGAGCTTTTACAACCTTACTGGTGCCGCTTGAGTCAATGATGTAACTCATACCCGTTACAACAAATACATATCTTGAAAAATGGCACTCTGGCATCTGCATTTTTATCTCCTTTAATTACTTGCTACACGTCGTGCTTTTATCTCAGCCGGAACACCGATGGCAATTGAATTATTTGGAACATCCTTCAATACAACTGCATTTGCTCCAATATAAACGTTGTCCCCAATCGTTATATTTCCTATTATTACGGCTCCGCATCCAATCTGAACATTATTTCCTATTTGGGGTACACCATCTATTTTGCTTCCTTCGGGCCATTTTGCTCCAATTGTTACATTCTGAAATATCTTACAATTCGAGCCTATCGTCACCTTACTATGCACCACGCACCCCAATCCATGGTGTTCAAAACTTGTATTTTCTCCAATTTGAATATCTGCGGGAATATGATTTGAATAAATTATATAGTTAAGTAATTCGAATATGCGGGCAACCCAGTACCCCCCCCCATGCTTTTTTCATCCTATGTGCTATTTGCCACAGTTTATTCATATTATCAGAATTTAAAGGTTTCCTTCAAACCCATCCACCGTTGATCTTTTTCACTCAAATTCAACGCTGTTCCGTCAGTGAGCGTATAGCCCTCAACGTTTGCATTTCCTTTGTACTCTCCCTGCACTTCCGGCCATTGGATACCGATTTGCGGATCGTTCCAGGCCAGACCGCCTTCATCGTTGGGATGATAAAAATCATCACACTTATAGCAGAATTCGGCTGTATCTGTCAAAACCAGGAAGCCATGGGCAAAGCCCTTGGGAATCAGAAACTGCTTTTTATTTTCTGCTGTCAGAAGGACTCCATACCACTTTCCGTAGGTTTCGGAATCTGCCCGCAGGTCAATTGCCACATCAAAGACACTGCCTTGAATTGCTCGAACCAGCTTGGTTTGGGGATAGTGCTTCTGGAAATGCAGGCCTCGCAGGACACCCTTGGTAGACATGGACTGGTTGTCCTGTACAAAGGGGATGTTCAAACCCGCCTCCTCCATATCCCGCTGGCTGTAGGTTTCCATAAAATATCCCCGGTTATCTCCGTGGACAGCAGGGGTAATCACGCATAGCCCCTGAATTCCTCCCACATTTTTCTCAACTTGAATCTGACCCATGGTATTACCCCTCAATCTCCTTCAAATAGCGGCTCAGTGCATCTTGCCAGGTCGGAAGCGGCGTGAAGCCAGCTTCCACCAGCTTGCTCTTATTCAGACGGCTGTTGAACGGACGAGCAGCCTTGCTCAAACCATACTCTGCCGTGGTCACAGGCAAGACTTCCGTCTTATACCCAGCTTGACGGTAGATTTCCTTGGTGAAATCGTACCAGCTGATGTAACCACCCTCGTTAGTCGCATGATAATATCCGTACTTCTCGGTTTCATTCATATCGACAAGCAGTCGCGCCAGATCATATGTATAGGTCGGTGTGCCGACTTGGTCATTGACCACACGGACAGTATCATGGGTCTTGCCGACATTCAGCATGGTCTTGATGAAATTTTTACCGTTCAAGCCGAACACCCATGCAATGCGGACAATGAAATACTTCTCCAGTGTCTGGCTCACTGCCAGCTCACCTTCCAGTTTTGTTTGGCCATATACATTCAAAGGCTTGTAATCCTTGCAGTCCGGCTGCCAAGGCTCGGTACCCTGACCGTCAAACACATAGTCCGTGCTGATATAGGTCATCTTGCAGTCCAGCCTCTTGCAGACATCTGCAATATTCTGGGTTCCGCCAGCATTTATTGCACGAACTTTCGCCACTTTGTCGTCATCCTCTGCCATGTCCACAGCCGTCCATGCCGCACAGTGGATCACAGCGTCAGGATTCACTTCCGTGATAACTTTCTCAACAGCTTCTCTGTTTGTAATATCCAGTGAAACATACGGAGCCTTTGTTACTTCAGAGCCGTCTGCCACGCCGCTGTAGTTTTCCTAAATGTCAGAACCTACACCTTCATGACCACGCTTCAGCAGTTCGTTCATAACATCATGTCCCAGCTGACCGCCAACGCCTGTTACAAAAACCTCATACCGACTCCTCCTCAGGTTTTTAGCGGTTATTTAAGTTTCTTCACTTTGTCCCACACTGGTTTACCAAAGTAAATCGCCCAAAAGTACGACGTCATCATGTTCTTAAACATCGCTTTATTACCATCCAATCCATTTGAGCGCAGAATCTCGTAGCTTTCATTTACAAAGTCTTTCATGATTGCTGCTAACTCTTGCCGCGACAGCTTTCGAGGTTCAATTCCGTAATGCGCTGTCTGCCCGGCATCGCTAATGAAGAAAGCATAGTTCAGCGTGCAATAAAACAGGTATCGCTTTGCAATCTGAACTGCCTTCTTTTTTCTTCAGTTCTACACTAAAGGAGCTCTTTGCGATCTGCTCCACAAACAGACCAAACTCAGTTGTTCTTGCTCTCGGTGAAAACCACGCATCTTCGGTAGTGCCCTTCTTGTACAAGAAACTCTTGTTATTAGCAAACGACTCCGTTCCAGCCAGACTCCAGATCCTTTTGAACTGGAACATCTCCCCGTATTCGGCCAACTGTCCTAGAATCAAATCGTGTGGATGAATATACGCTGCCTCTCTTGTAAACAGCTTCTGCCGATTCCGGATTAGCCGATATTCATCCATATTGAAGATTATGCCAGTTGGATGCGATCCGAAGTACGGGATCGACATAAAGCATTCTTCGGGAGATTCAAGCAGCTTGTACCCCCCCCGATATTACAAATGCCGCCTGTCACTGTCGGGTGTTCCTTTAAAAAGATGATCAAATCTGCCAGACCTTCTGTGTCAATCAGGTCTCTATCATTCAGATGAAAAGCAAACTGTCCATCACACATTTCGAGAAGGCGGTACCAGTTTTGCATAACACCGTCTTTGATCAATCCATTGCGTTCTTCATTCTGAACTACGCAGATTCTCGAATCTTCAACTGCCTTTAACGCATCGAATGTTCCGTCCGTTGACATATCATCCAGAACCAAAATATCGAAGTCATTCGACTTGATTTTCAGAAGACTCCTAATCTTGTCCAGAAGGATTTCCTTACGGTTATATGTTGCAATAAAAATACTTAAAATCGGCTTTGCGTTCATTCTCTTTCCCTCACACTCATGCTTTCGGCTCATACATCTCCGGTGTATAATGAATAACCCTCGTACCACCGTCTTCAAATTCAAACGGAATATACATCAAATCCCGCATTGCCCAACGAACAGCATCCTGATGCTCCGGTTGCACATAGAACACGAGGAATCCTCCGCCACCAGCACCGAGCAGTTTTCCTCCAGTGCGCCGGCAGCCATGCCTTTTGCATACAGTTCATCAATGCTATTAGTCGAAACCGCAGAACCTGTCTGACGCTTCAGTCTCCATGTGTGGTCAAGCATTCTGCCAAAATCATCGAGGTCAGTGTTCTTGTCCGTCAAAATACGCTCCGCATCATCAACAAGCGAAAGCATTTCCTTAAGTTGAGCAGTCTTATCCTGCTTACCCACAGCGTTCGCTTTCTGTACATCGGAAGAGAACCGTGTAAAGCCCGTAAAGAACATCATCAAATTTTTATTGAGCTGCTTTTTACGATCCGGTGAAATAATCACTGGCAGCACTTCGTAGCCGTCCGCATTGAAATTGATTCGGTTAAATCCGCCAAAGGATGCGGCAATTTGATCTTGCCAGCCACCTACCTCCTGGCACAGGTTGCGCTCAAGGTAAATTGCTTTGTCCGCCAGCTTTTTCTTATCCGCATACTTACCCTTGAGTGCATAAAAAGCGTTCAGCATTCCAACAGCGAAGGAACTGGATGTTCCCAAACCGGAACGAGCCGGAAGATCGGCCTCATATGTAAGTCGAATCTCATGCATATCCAACATCTTCATCGCATTTCGAATCGCCGGATGCTGAATATCATCGATGTTTGTTACACGCTCCGTCTTTGAATAAGACAGTTCCGTGGAATAATCAAAGAAGCGTGGAAGGTGACGGACATTCACATAGCAATATTTGTCGAACGTAGTGGAAAGCACCGCACCGCCATTTTCTTTAAAGAAGCTCTCCATATCGGTACCGCCACCGAAGAAGGACATCCGAAATGGTGTTTTCGTAATAATCATTTTTCGATTCCTCTGCTTTCTTTAGCTTCTTTGATGGCTTCAAGGAATGCATACCCATTTTTTTCATCTGGCTCGAGATAGGCACCTTCAGCCCACTCATTCCATGCGTTGATTACAATCATCGGAGAACCGATAGTTTGAGCTTTAATGTATAGTTTTCTGAAATAGTTTTTGAACTTTTCCGCAGTAACTCCCATCATAACATTGCAATTATAGCTCTTTCTCGGGGAGTTATCCCAATCACAAAAACATCCCAGAAATGTTTTATCGTCTTGATTTTCTCTATTTAGAATCCGATCCCAGAGCATATCATAGGATGTTTTCAATCTGACAATTCCCTTGCCTTTCTTAAGGAGAAATTTAGTGTTTATAAATCAATTGTTCTTGTGCTTGCCACTCTCCAAATTTTCTCGAACAGCTTCTCTCCGTATGCAAATGTATAATTAGGTTCTCTTGTAACCCTTGCAGAAAAACGCCCGCACTCATCCTTTTCGTGTCTTCCAATTGTTTTTACGAAATAAATTCCAGGCAATCCGGCTTCACGAGCCCATTCATCCCACAATGAAAGGAATCTATCCTGATTGGGAATATCCCACGCATTATAAATCGCATAAACAGGTTTTCCGTCAATCTTGATATAACGGCTATCCTTAAAATACTGCAAGCAATAATCGAATTGTGCTCGCCAATCCAACTCTGTTCCGTATTTCTGTTCCCAAACAATTTTATTGTCCTGCCCAAACCACGTCTTTCGCCAGGACTCATTAGCCCAATACAAATAGAACGGCAAATCCAGCGTGGAATCATCGCGAATCAACTCCAGCGGAATTTCAAGCAGCTTATTACCGCAAGAATAATATTGATAGATTGCAAATCCATCTATCCCATATTCTTTTGCTAGCTTCATCTGCCAGCGAATATTCTCTTTCTGAGATAAGTCGTAGTAGTTCTTATTCAAAGGGATACGGGTTGATTATGTCCCTCAAAAAGAGGCTTCGCACGCTTACATGCATACCATTCCGTATACCCCTTTTCCCACCATTTATTGTTATACTCTGTTTCATAAAATTGCGGCAGATACAATGCGACAACAAGCGGCTTCTTTTCACTCATTTGAATTCATCCTTTACCATTTTCCGTTGATATTCTTCAAAACTACCAATAACCTTACATGGAACACCCGCTGCGACTGTACCACTTGGAATGCTTTTATTTACTAGACTTCCAGCCCCGATTATGACATTGTCTCCAATTGTTACATCATATAGAATTCTGGATCCCGCGCCAATGAACACATTATTACCAATCGTGATTTCTCCTTGGCGGATCTTATAGTGATGCTCCTTATCCATGTAGTTAAACATCATGCAGGTGATGTCATGGTTTACAAAATTCACATTACTTGCCACATGGACATTATCCCCAAAGCTGATCATCTCTGGCTCTGTTCCAAAATTCCACGGTTGCAGATAGACGTGTTCACCAATAGACTTAAAATAGTGTTTCTTCTTCAGGTACTCAGCTCTTGAGTACCCCCCCCGATGGAGATTAGTCGAAGCATCATCCAATATCTTTTTAGGGTCTTAAGATTCATTTTTATACCCCCTGCTCTACACCAATTGCACTCAGAAACTCTCTTTCTCTACTCTTAGCCGAGTAAGCATCCAGCCCCTTCTGATAAGATTTCATGCACATCTGCTCATACTGTTCATTCGGCATATCAATGATTTTTCGCAGCTGAGTCTCAAGCTGTCCAACATCGCCAGGCTTAGCAAGATATCCAGTTACCCCGTCATCAATCTGTTCGCCCAATGCTCCGACATCAAAAGCCACCGCCGGTCGAGAATGCTTATATGCATCAAGCACTACACCGGACTGCGTTGCAGTTTCATATGGTAGAATCGTGCATAATGCACTATAAAAGTAATCATGCATCTTGCTATATGGAATAATGCCTTCATCAAGCCTCACATTAGGAAGTTTCTTTAATGCATTAATCGTCTCTTTCACGCTGTCATCCGCCTTACCAGCGACAACATATTGAATATCCGGTGTCCGCTTTATCAATTCAAGCAAATATTCAATACCTTTATACCGATTCATTCGCCCGAAAAAGAGAACGCTATTTCCCTTTGGTTTGCAATACTGGGGAAAAGAATACCAGAGATCAACCTTGTGCAGTTTATCCTTATACTGCGGATATTGTTTCAACGCATTATTATAACCATCGGCACTTCTTAAAATAATCCGGTTTGCCAATCGAGCTGTCAAATTATTGATTGTCTTATTAATTCTTGCATGTTCATCACCTGCATGGGGAATCACATCATTGATTGCATGTGCCACAGGGATATGTTTATTCTTGCAATAGAGTATAATCGGATAATTCCACACATGGAATGATTCAAAATAGACAACATCAAAATCCGTATTTCGAATCATCTTCATCATTTGATGAATACGCGCCACATTGAATGTGTCTTTAGTAATTCCCGGTCTTTTAGGAGCATCAATAAACAAATTATCGCTATTCCTAGGAGCTGGATAATCCGAATTTTTTATTGTCAACGTTGTGACCTTGTATCTATCCTTTAGGTTTTCGTACATACTAAACACGCCGTCTTGAAAACTTGTATGATCAGACATTGTCACCATTAGTATTTTCTTCATTCAATTACTCCATTAAGTCACATTATTTATCTTTCCCTTAGGAATTTCCTGAAACCATAAATAAAAAATGCAAACCACGGTCCCGGATCACTCCACGAAAACAGTTGATCCACGGTATTCCTGCGGTCAAACCACGATGCTTTGTTTTAAATCGATTTGGTGATTTGATAAACCACATCCAATCAATCTGTGAACGCCGTACTCGGATTCCTGTTTTATACTGCTGCATAGGAGTCACCTCGTCAGCATACAGGTCTTCCATTATTTGCTGTGCAGTATTGATTCCAGACAGAAAGCCCAGCTTCGCACAGGCAATCGGTCTAAGGTTTACCTCAAGTACTTTGGGCGTATCATCGTGCATCAATTATCATATCGATGCCCACAGGGCCATGCAGTCCCATTCTCTTTACCAGCTGCATGGAAATATCGTGGATATCCTTGCGGTCAATCGTTTCGTTCAGCACACCAGAGCCGCCATCAATTGGATAGAATCGGTAACTCGCATAGGTAAATGCGCTTTTCGTATTTCCCTCTTTATCAACAAACAAATTATCTGCAACATTCAAGCCTTCCTGAGGGATATATTCCTGTACGACCATCTCGGACACGTCAATATCAAACTTCTCAACACAGGCTGCAAGCTCTTCCTTAGTTCCAATCTTGTGAAATCCATGTGAACCAAAACCATGGCTCGGCTTCAGGATAATTGGAAATTTGATATTAGAAGCAAGGATATCGTCTACGGATTTAGCGTCATAAATAGTCATCGGACAGGGCAAATCATTTTCCATGCAGACCTTCATGACATTATTTTTATCCTGAGCATAATCAAACACATCCTGATCATTAACTATCAGGTGTGCATAGGTGCTCAATTCCTTTTTATGGTGAGACAAAATAGTAGCTGAATACTCAGTAAACGGGATGACCACATCGTATTCACCAGACTTGACCAGCTTCAGAATCCATTCTTCCGTTCCTTTCAAGTCACGGACACTCGACACTCCGAGAATCTTATGCTTAGGGCGCTTCGATGCATAACAAGTATCAAACCGGTCATCACACAGCACCGTGGTGTCACAGCCAAGACCGTTGAAGGCTTTTGTATATTCCAAGCACTGGCTCGTCAAACCATCCAGTAAGAGGATTTTCTTTCCCGCAAATCTACTGTCCATTCCCGTATCTCCTCAAATATTTATCATCACCAGTTCCCGCGGATTACCCAATCTTGGAAACCGGGTCGTATTTGAAACGCCTGCGCTGATAATGTGCTTTCCAAACTGCCCACGGACATTTGAAACCATCAGTCCAATCCTTGGCACGTACACACCAACATTACCAATGCGCCATTGCCCTCCATGGTAATGCCCAGATAAAACCAAGTCGAAGGTGTCTGTTTTTCTGTCCTTAATCTTGTATTTGTAATGCTCTGGATGATGGCACAGAAGAATTTTCGTTCCTTCTTTTCGTGCATACTCCTCTAACCAATCCAAATCATAGCGAGTGGACAATCCACCGATGCGCAGCTTCTTACCTTTAATAGTCACCTGCACATCGGCATTATCCAAAACTGTAATATTGCGGTCTACGAAGAATCTCTCATCTTCAGCGGTAAAATACCATTCATGGTTTCCGACCGACATGAACACAGGGGCCAGCTTGCTTATATCTCGGAGAAACGCTAAGCCGAGGTCTTCCTCTTCTTCAGCTTCAATCCCCTTATGCTCGACCAGACGATCCAGCACCCGCATCAGACTAACCATTGGGCCTTTCATCTCCGGCAGAAACTGCCACTGTTCCATTGATAGAAAGTTCCATTCACTTTTTCCTTCCTCGTGTCGCTCCAAAGTATCGCCAGAGAGGAGAATCGCATCGGGACTTTCTTTTGTAAGTAGCATCAGTAACTCATCGTATGGCATACTGTGCATATCGGTCACAAGTGCTATCCTTAGCCCCAGTCCTATGTTCGGCTCATAATTCGTAACATGAATGGAATCCATTATTGCCTCATTCTTCGTTAGGATAGATTTTCAGCAGTTCCTCAAAAGTCACGAACTCGTAGCCACTCTTTTTAAGCATCTCAATTACCTTCTTGAAACGCCAAACCATATGGCGGCGGCCAATATGTGTACGAAGATACCGGTCGAAGCTGATACCCTCCACCTTCGGCATAGGTTTCGGTGACAAATCAATCGGATGGATGTACATCACATAGGGCTTACCAGAGTCCAAATACTTCTGGGTCATATGCTTCATAAAGAACCACGGTAGCATCCGAATATACCGCCCGCCAAGGAGACATATTCATATCGCCAATCTTCTCAGTACTGACCTCAAACTCCGTAAAGCCTTTAGTCTGGTGAACACAAGGAATCGTTTCCTTAAAGTCCTTCAAATTCAGCACACCGTACTTGGCACTCTTCTGCGGTTTCAGCTTGCTGGAGTCGTACTTAAAACCGCACTCTCGCACAATGTCGAGCCGTTCATCGTCAATGCCAAAGCTTGGTGCGCGGTAACCATGAACTTGATGTCCAAGAATTCCCTCGATCTTTTGCTTTGCCTCCAGCAACTGGCTGCGGAACTCGTCCGGAGTCATCGTTACAGGGCGAAGATGTTGGCAGTTGTGAACTGCGATATCATGGCCTTCTTTGTCCATCTCACGGAGCTTATCTGCGAGCTTATCCGCAATCTCACCAACAACGAAGAACGAACCGTGGATATCGTCCTTTTTCATAATATCCAGTGCCACATCCAAACCGTCCAGAAGCGAAATAGAACGGTCTACATTTGCCTCCGGGAAATATGTATGATACCAGTCTTCAACATCCATCGTGATAATTGCGTATTTTTTCATCCGATAAGCTCCTCTTTTACTATTGCAAAACAACTCAGATTCATCACAAAAAGTGTGGAACCTTCGCCTTGCCAAAACCCAGTATTTCTACAAATAATTGTCGTGCATACCAGTTAAAAAAACTCTTTTATCGCCGTCAAATCGACGTGTTTACTCCTGCCCCATCGCCGTAGTCGCACCTTCCGCTACGCCCTCTGTAGACTCCGGCATGAACAAAATTTTCACGGTCGCCAGCATGATTTTCAGATCCTCGATCAGGCTGGGATGGGCAATATACATCAGATCCATCTGCAGCTTATCATAGGGAGTGGTGTTATATTTGCCATACACCTGCGCATAACCGGTCAGACCAGCCTTAGCCTGCAAGCGCAGTGCAAACTCCGGCATCTCCTCGCAGTACTGTGCGGCGATCTCCGGGCGCTCCGGACGAGGGCCCACAACAGACAAGTCACCCTTCAGGATGTTCAGCAACTGCGGCAGCTCGTCCAAGCGGCAGGCGCGGATAATGTGACCGACCTTTGTAATACGGTCATCCTTGTCGCCAGTGGAAAGACGTGCCACGCCATCCTTTTCTGCATCCACACGCATAGAGCGGAACTTCAAAATCTCAAACTGCTTGCCGTCCTTGGTCAGACGCACCTGCTTATAGAAGGCGGGACCACCATCGGATTTGACTGCAATGGCTGTGATCAAGAGCAGCGGGCTCAGGATGATCAGTGCCAGCAGTGAGATCACAATGTCCATTGCGCGCTTGATGAACAAGAATTCCGGGCTTGCCATGTAACGACCGACGCGCAGCATCGGCAGATGGAACATATGCATCGGCCAAGCGCCACTCATAATAACGTCGCCAACGCGGGGAATGACGAACATATTGATGCCCTTCCCTACGCAGTGCTTCAGGATAATGTTTCGTTCATGGCTGTGAACACCACTGACAAAAACAGTCTCCATGCCGTCCAGAATGCTCAGGTCTGCCAAGCACTCCGACACGCTCAGGGTAACCTGCACGTCGTATTTCTGGTTCAGACCATACTCGTTGATGAGCTTTTCCATACCATGACGTACATCGTAGACAACTGCGGTCTTCTGCGGTGGGAAGGTCTTGTAGTACCATTTATGTGCACAAGACGCCCAGATCGCAGCCATCACCAACTGCCCCGCAATTGCCGCAATACCCGGCAACAGGTTGCAGAACTTTGCGGACATCAGGCAGATCACGATGTACAAGATGCCATCGGTTGCCATAGCGCCAAGAATCTGGCCGTACACCAGTTCTGAGACCCGCTGCATCGACATCCAGAACGCATCGTAGATTTTACCGAGTACAATGTACAGGATAAAAAACAGGCCTAAAATCGCAAAATGACCCTCCCAGGCCAGATTTGCATAGGTCTGGTGCGAGTAGTACAGGAACCAGCAGGCCGCAAACGGCAGCTCGATCATCAGAACATTCAGGATCTTCACGACCCTCAACATCACATCATGCTGAAACTTTGACATAATCCTCTCCAATAACTCCTTTAGATTTTCTTTTTACGACTCACGTAACTTTTCCGACCCAAATTGCAGCAAGTGCTTTGGATCAAGCTATTAACTACACAAACCGATTTCTTCCCCCCGTTTTGTGGTTAGCCGAAACATTCAGGTTTTCACTTTTCCTCTTGGACTCTTGTGCCGGTTCTAACCGGCGCAGCCTCGAATCCGCTTTCCCCCACCGCATCCCGATGGCATCCAGCTTTGCGATCCGTTCCTCTGTCAAAACAGCGCCGCTTTTTTTCAGGATTCTGGCGGGTATACCGCTGCCGTTTGACCCAATTTCCGAGGTTGTAACCGCCCGGCGACACATATTCTGCTGGGACGTTCAGGTCGCCGTGGGCATCAAAATAGCGCTTTGCCTCCTGATACCCCTCGTTCCACTTGCGGTCATTGCGATTGCCCCAGTACATCCCGATCCGGCTGAGCCGCTCGACCTGTTCCTCCGTCAGTTTTCCTTTCGGGTACGCCCATTGCTGGCTTTCGACCCATTGTCCCAGCCGCTCGCCAGCCGCTGTCACATAGGAACGTGGGATATTCAGGTTGCCGTTTTCCTCATAATAAGCCGCAGCCAGCGCATAAGCCTTTTCCCACTTGGCATCGAAAATGTTCCACACCATGCCGATCTCATCAAGCTGTGCGATGCGTTCTTCCTTCAGTCGGCCGTTCAGCTTTTGCTGCCGGGTCTTGATGATCCACTGTCCTAAGGGATAGCCGTCCGGATCCACATACTTTCCGGGCACCATCAGGTTTCCGTAGGTGTCGTGGTATTTCTTTGCGACCTCAAATCCGTGCTGCCACGCAATTTCCTTCCGGTTGCCCCAGACCATGCCGATGCTGTCCAGCCGTTGAATCTGTTGTTCGGTCAGGATGCCTTGAATTTGTCCCTCGCGCACACGACGCTGAGTGACCAGCCACACGCCAAGGCTCAGACCGCCGGGCGTGGTATACAGTTTCGGGACATTCAGGTTGCCGTGTTCCGCATAGTAGATGCTTGCCTCGGAGAAGTAGTGCTCCCAACCGGACGAAAGGCTCGCCTGCAGCTGCTCGAACAGCACCCGGCAGTCATGCACCTGCTCGATGACCTCGAATCGCTCGGTGACGATCCTATCGCCCTCACCGTTGGCATAGAGCCGGTGGACCGCCTCCTGCATCTCGCCTTGCAAACCGGAAATACTGGTCAAGCCCTCGAAATTGTTAACAACATCTAGGATAAGCGGCGTTGTATTATCCCCAGCGGTCAGGGCACGTCCTATCTGCTGCTTGTAGATAATGGGCGAAATCGTTGGACGGAACAAAATGACACCGGAAATGCCCTCCACATGGACGCCCTCGTTGAGCATGTCGATGCAGAACAGCAGCTTCAGACGGTCGCTTGTGTCCGTTTTGAAGTCCGCAAACGCCTTATCCGTATTCGGGTCATCCGAGTAGGCTTCGTACACCACCACATCTGGGTTGACCCCGGCGAACCACTCCGGCACATGGGATACCATCTCGTCCATGTGCTCCTTGTTGGCGCAGAACACAATGTACTTGCCAGATTTGTTTGTGATATGATGGGCAAAGACCCTGTCCAGACCGTCCGCCTGCTCCAGTGCCCGGCGCAGCGCATCCAGATATTTTTGGTTGGCGTCCTGAATGCCCGGTGTCCGCAGGTTATCCACCCGCGCCTGATACTTTGCAAGGGCTTTCTGGTACTGGTAGACCGTAGTTACATATTTCGGGGCAGGCAAAATGCCCCTGACGACTGCTTCGCCAAGGGTCATGTCGCTCGCCGTATGCCCATCAAAGAGCTCTTCGGCCATGTCACGGTTATTATCCAGATACCGGATGTTTGTTGCCGTCAGCCCCAGAAGCTTTGCCTCCGGGCACAACTTTAATAAAGCCACCGTGCTTTCGCCCCAGCATTCCGCACCGGCACGGTGGAATTCATCGAGTATAATATAGGCAGGCTTCTGCGCTGCAATTTTCTCCAGCTGCGCCTGTGTACAGCACATCAGTTTGGCATAGGTATAAAAGAGAACGTTTGCCAGCGGAAAATCCGGGTCGTTCCTTTTCAGGCTCTCCAGCTGGGTCTTAAAGATATATTCACTTGGAGAAAGCCAGATTACGACCTTCTCTGGGTTGTCCTCGATCAGCTTGAACGCAATGTAGCTCTTTCCGGTGCCGGTGGGATGAACAATGGCAGCCTTGCCGTACTGCTCCATCATCCGGACTGCCGCATGATATGCTTTTTCGTTTGTGCTCAAACAGGCGCAATGCCACCTTGTTCACCCCTTCCCGCATAAAGGGGTATCTCTCATTTGGTTAATGGAAGAAGATGTACAATAAGCTACGTTTTATCGAGAATTTTGCGGACACCCGACCACGAATCGCCCCCTTAAAAATTTTCGAAAACACGATTTATTTCTCGTCGTTTGCGTGTCATATCAGAATGAACATATTTTTTTAACGTGACTGCCGCATCTGCATGACCCAGCAGTTCGCTCAAGGTTTTAATGTCGCAATGCGCCTGCAAGCAGGTCGTTGCAAAGGTATGACGGAGCACATGGGGGTGCGCCTGATGGACACAGGCTTTTTTCAGATAGCCGTGAATGCTTTTACGGTAGCATCGCGGTTCGACTGGCTTTTCCTCGTTGCCAGATAGAAACCAAGTTCCGCTGCTGAAATCTTTCGACAGCTTCTTCAGAGTACGAAGCAGCGATTTAGGAATGGGAATCTCACGATGGGAGTTTTTGGTCTTGGGAGATTGTACGATGACTTTTGTATGACCATTTCCACAAGAGATCCGAGTCACAGTTCGCTGGATCGTCACAGTTCCTGCCGATAAATCAAAATCTCCCCATTTCAATCCGCAGATCTCGCCGATACGTAGTCCCAACTGAAAACCAAGCAGCAGACCTATTTTCCGGGGCGTAGGAGAATCCATCACGAACGACTGTAATTTCTTTTGTTCTTCTATGGTAAACGGCAGCAGTACTTTGGAGGATTTTTGCGGCAGCTTTACCGTGATCTCTAAAGGGCGAATGAGATGAAAATGCGCTGCATACTTGCAGATGCGCCGCAGCATCGACAAGCACTCCCGTGCCATGGTTGCCCCTAAAGGCTTTTGCTTTCCGCTGGCTGGCGTTATCACTGCCAAAAGTCCCTGCTCCAGAATTTTTCGCTTAAAGCACGCACTTTGAAATTCCCGAAAACAGGCTGGAGATAATGTCGTAGAGTATACTGATAGTGTGCGAACGTTGATTCTTTTACACCCTGCCGGACAGAATGCAACCATTGCTCTGAAATTTCCGAAAAAGTAATATCGGTGCTGTTCAGGTTATAAATGCCGTACTCTGCTTTCTTGCGGGCAGAGATTTCCCTTACTTCGGTATAAGTTGCCCCATATACATAGCCCCAGCAGGGCTTTCCGTCCGCAGAGCGGCTTTTGATATATCGACCCTCCCACCGTCCATCGCTGCGCTTTCGGATGTTTTCACCACGTCTTGCCATATAAAGCCTCCTGCTGACACCTTATTGACCACTAATGATTTGAAAATTGAAGTTGTGGCTGATTATCTGAACAAATTGGACAACAAATCACAAAAAGATTGACTATATCGCCGAAAATTCTCCGGGGGGGGTACAAAATGATGCCGAACCCTCTTTACTCAATGGTAATTCAATGGTAAAATAGAATGGTTAAAATAACAAGATTTGTCAAACACATGGTATCTTCCATTAACCAAATGGAGGATACCTTTTCTTGTCTTTCTGTCGGTTGATTTTCGTGGCAAAATTTCGGGAACATCATTTTTGAATATACGGTGCACCGTACACAAAAACAACCTATTTCCGCTAATATCTACAAAAAAAGGAGAACAGACATATGGTATTAGCGACTGATGAAGATACAAAAGTAAAAGATGCCGTTGCATTACGTTTCAAAGAACTTTGCGAGGAACGCAACATAAGTCCCAATGCCCTCGCTGTCCGTTCCGGTGTCACTCCGTCCACCGTTTACAGTATGCTTGATTCCTCCCAGCAGAGCGTCACCGTTCCCACTGTCAAAAAACTGTGTGATGGGCTCGGAATTACGCTTATGGAGTTTTTTAACGCCTCGATTTTCACTGCAATCGATCAGGAAATCCGATAAATAACATATTGACATCGGTTTATGTATCCTATTGGAAATGTACCAGCATTGTACGAAGCCGCTGCTATTTATCAATGCCTGCATTATAGCCCTGACGTCTTTCTTCTTGCCCTATAACATAGAGATTTTTCTCTGTTATTAAAGATGCACCGCGCTTTTTGCGCTCTGCCCGCCTTCCACCATTGAAAACGAAAGGACAAAACATGAAAAGGAGAATCATCGAGTACAAACCAAGTCCCGGCAAACAGAATCTGACCCGCCGACTGTATCTTTGCGCTCCGACCTTGTGGCGCAGCTTGTGGCTGCCTACCTGCTTGGTCGGAGGGCTGGCTTATGTACTTTGATTCTTATGCCACCGGCAAGCGTATCCAGCAACTGCGTAAAGCAAACGGTATGACGCAGGAAGAAATGGCAATCCGACTGAACATCAGCGACCGTCACCTAGGAAGAATTGAGAGAGGTGAATGTGCTGCTTCCATAGATCTCATGGTGGAAGTAGTGGTTCTGCTAAAAGCCACCTTGGATTTTTTGATTATTGGTGTGACTGAAACCCCAAGAGAAAGGGAACTTATCACACATATCAAAAAACAGAACAAGACGATTCGGATGTTCAAAGACGAGTTGAATACTCTGATAACAGAACTGACTGAAACAGAAATTGCATAAGTTTATCTCCCAGAAGCCGAGAATCGATTCTCGGCTTCTTTTTTTTGCGAATTTTTCTGACGCTCCTACGAAAAACAGGACATAGGACGTCCGGTTTCTTTATAAAAAAGACTCGTTTTTTCTCAAAAATAGGACGTAATACGTCCTAAAAAAGCATTCGGTTTTCAGGTACACTATGGTCACAGCAAGGGCAACACCCCAGACGGGGAGAAGCCCGAAACTGTGAGCCGTACCTTGAAAACTGAATATCATTCCCTCGGACAAAACAATGAAACTTCCGTAATTCGCGGCCCGGCCATAAAGAAGGCGGGGTGCTGAAAAGCCAATGACGGTGTGGGCGAAACTCCCCACTAACCGAGGTGTATTCCAAACCCACCGGGCGTCGAGGACAAATAGGGTGGGACACTTAAAACAAAATCTTCAAAGCCCACCACCGGGATTCTTCTGAATCAAGCAGTGGGCTTTTCCATACCGAACATTCACTATAACGATACGGAGGT